>SMTZ1_10005999_pt1 | contig 12230 bp, 11 predicted proteins | sample DeeMarSWOR136_30_FD_25667 | JGI IMG/M metagenome (IMG submission 25667) | reverse complement strand
GTGGCGCCTCCCAGAATCGAACTGGGGACACACGGATTTTCAGTCCGTTGCTCTACCGACTGAGCTAAAGCGCCGTTTCCTCGCGGAAAAAATTGGTATTAAAGATAATACATTTTGTATAAAAAGTCAATACTTTTTTTCGTGATCCGGGCAAAATCAATGAAATCCAGAATTCGTCATTGTAAAGATACAATCATGTCAATGATGTTGATTTTTTTGCCAGAAGGCACATCTCTGCCTTCTAACTGGATATTCATTTTACTTAGTTCTTTAAAAAAAGAAATATCACGTTCATCGACAAATATGTATTGAGCCAGGCGCCTTTTTCCCTGTTTATAATGCATTCCGCCAATATTAACTTTGTCAATTTTGAGTCCTTTTTTCACCAATTCAACTAATTCTTGTGGAGATTCTACTAATAGAATAATTTTTTCTTTTTCTATAAGATGTCCGTTAAGGAATGAAATAGTTTCATCCTGTGACATTACCGAAATAGTGAGAGGATAAGGAGCTGTGGCTTCAGCCGACATGTATATATCTTTTTCCCAGGGCGAACTGGCAATGGTATCACTACTCAAAATAATTCGGTCTGGATTCAAATGCATTCCCCATCCGACAACGACCTGACCGTGTACTAATCGATCGTCAATTCTCACTAAAACTAAAGGCATATTATTCCAACTTATAATTATAGGTTTAAAGGTCGATCAATTCCTCTGATACCATCTTTTTTAATAATTTCGGCTAATTCTGGTAATGAAAAATGATCACGCTTAGACAAAAATGAAATCAGCATTGCTAAATTCACTCCAGAAACGACTTCAATTTTTGGCTGCTGTCGTGCAATACCAACAGCCGCGTTCCAACAACTCCCGCCCATTAGACTAACCATGATCAGTGTTCCATTTTCCCAGCTTTGTGAAGCTATTGTTTGTTTCAAACTGACGTTTATGTCGTTCAGAGATAGATTTGCAGTTGAAAGATCATAGATATTATTGACGTCGCCCATAATCGATTCTGCCGCTTGAATTAAAGCAGATGCGATTTTACCATGGGTTAAAACTATTCCACCTATCATAATACCTTCATCAGAAATTTAGAAATTATCAATCTCTATTCCATATCAAATAAAAAATGTTCTTTAAGAAGTGTATTAGCAGCAATCTTTTGTATCAGCCGTTCATTAAATTCCTTAGCTGTGAACTTGCCATAAACCTTTAATAAATAATTCAAGGCAATGACCTCTGCTAATACGGTAATATTTTTCCCCGGGAAAATGGGTAAATTAATAATGGGGATGGATACCCCTAAATATTCAATAGTGTAGTCTTCTAAACCGGTTCTGTCATAATCTTTGCCTTTTTTCCAGTCTTCAAGATGAAGCTCAACTTCCACACGCTTCTGGAAACGGATTGAATGAACACCAAAAATGTTTCGTACATCGATGATCCCAACACCACGAATTTCCATGTGATGTAACAATGTTTCACTGCAGGTGCCGATTAGAATCCCTTCAGTCCGTCGTATAAGATTAACCACATCATCTGCTACGAGTCGATGACCTCGTTCGACCAGATCTAAGGCAACTTCACTTTTTCCGATGCCACTTCGGCCGGTAATAAGAACACCGACTCCATAAACATCCACCAATGAACCATGAACAGTTGTGAAAGGAGCAAACATTCTTTCCAGATAGCTGCTAAGCATCTGAATCACATGGGTTGTCGAAAAAATACTTTTTAAGATAGTAATTTTTTTTTCATTGGCTATTGAAATAAAATCCTCTGAGGGCTGATTATTATCTGTAATAATAATACATGGGATATCAAATTCAAACACTTTACGTAGACTGGCTTCTCGTTTCGTTGGAGTGAGCGTCTCTAAATAGGCTAATTCTGTATTTCCAATTACCTGAACACGATTATAGGTAAACACGTCAACAAAACCGCTTAATGCTAAGCCAGGACGATGGACTTCTCTTTCGTTTATTTTTTTGTTGAAACTCTTTTTATTATTAAGGACTTCAAGCTGAAGTCTATTTTTATTATCGTTATATAATATTTCTACAGTAAGATCATTCATATTAATGTAAATCTAATTTTTCACCATAAAATACTACTGCCTCAAAGTATAAACCTTGAGACAGTAGGCAACTTATTTTACAGGGATTTTGTTATCTGCATATTGTTGAAATTTCTTTTCTTTATACCTTTTCAATTTTCGTTCCATTTTTTCCACTGCTTTATCAATCGATTTATATATATCATCCGTTTTTTCCATTACAGTTAATTGTTGCCCGTATACTGTTATCATAATTTCAGCGATCTGAATATCCTTTTGGTAGTCCAGTACAATTTCACAGCTTATGATGCCATCATAAAATTTTTCTAAACGCAATACTTCATTTTGTGCATATTCTTTCAGCCTTTGTGAAGGCTTATAATGACGGGCAGTAAAACTGATTCTCATAGGAATCCTCCTTGTGGATTTAAGTTTATTTGAATATAGTTAATTAGGATGATTTCTGATCACTATCGGCACGTGGATGTGCTTGCTGGTAAATTTTTTTTAATCGTTCTGTCGATACATGTGTATATACTTGGGTGGTTGACAAACTTGAATGCCCCAATAGTTCTTTAACAGCAATTAAATCGGCTCCTTCATTTAAAAGATGAGTTGCAAAAGAGTGACGAAGAATATGGGGATTGGTACCTCCAATAGAGACGAATTGAAGATATTTTGCCACCCTTCTCTGGATGCCACGTCTTGAAAGTGGCTTACCATACTTGTTAAGAAAAAGAGCTGAAACATCTTTAATTATTGTTTTTTTTAACAATTCTGATCTTACATCAAGATATTTTTTTAACGAACGTATTGCCATCTCTCCCAGTGGTACCAGCCGCTCTTTACTTCCCTTCCCGGATACCTTTACCAATCCATTGAAAAAATCAAGATTATTTAATTTCAAATTTGATAATTCGCCCAGTCGAATTCCGGTTCCATAAAATAATTCTATAATTGCCTGATCACGGAGTCCGATTGCGGAATTCGTATCAGGTAAAGCCAAAGCCTGTTTGATATTTTCATAGTTTATTGTTTGAGGGACTTTTTTCTCTGTCTTTAGCGAAAATAGACCGCTGGCAGGATTATTTGATATTAATTTTTGACTGAATAGATAGTTAAAGAATGATTTTAAACAAGCTATTTTACGATTAATGCTTGTTGCTAAATAAGTTTCTTTTCGAAGGTGTCCTAAATAACTTCGAAGCATTTGCTTGGTTATTTGATCAGGGGAGATTTTGTTTAGATCATAATTTTGATTTAAAAATTGATAAAACTGCTTTAAGTCGTTTCCGTAGGAACTCAGTGTATAAGATGAATAAGTGCGTTCGGTTTCTAAATAATGAAAATATTTATCGAGTAAAAGATCCCAATCATTGATTTGATCAGGAATAAATTCATTCATTTTCTTGATTTTGTTCATACTTTGTTTTACATTTAGGACAATAGAGAAATTCACCTTGTTTTTGATTGCTTCTTTGTTCTAAATATGGAGATCCACAATTTTTACAAGGTGTTGCAACAGGCATATACCATGAAGCAAAATTGCAATTGGGGTATTCACTACAACCGAAAAATAACTTTCCCCGTCGTGATCTACGTTCCACTATGGAACCAGAACAGCCTTCTTTTGGACATGATATTCCTAATGAAAATGGTTTATTGTTTTTGCATTCAGGATATCCAGAACAGGAGAGGAAGCGTCCATATCGCCCCTGTTTTACCACCATCGGTTTGCCACACTTTTCACAAACTTCATCAGTTTCAGTTCGTTCTTTCTCCAATGGACTGGTATAGCGACAGTCGGGATATCCGCTACAGCCGATGAATTTCCCATTTCTGCCCCATCGAATGATTAAGGGCTTGCCACACTCAGGACATACTTCTTCAGTATCTTTGATGAGCGATTCTCGGATTGAATCTTTTTTTGAATTTATGGTCTCCAGCGCATGACTAAATGGATGGTAGAAATCATTCATTACATCAGAGAAATTCTTATCTTTGGTCTCGATTTTATCCAACTCTTCTTCCATCAGAGCAGTAAATCGGACATTAAAAATTTCAGGAAAATTTTGAATTAAAATATCGTTGACTGTGAATCCCAATTCGGTTGGATGCAGTTGACGAACAACTTTTTCAACGTATTTTCGAGCAAGCAGGGTACTAATGATTAGTGCATAGGTACTGGGTCGACCAATATCTAAATTGTCTAATTCCTTAACTAAACTACTTTCCGTATATCGAGATGGCGGTTTGGTGAAATGTTGTTTTGGTATCAAATCCAAAAGTTTTAGTAATTCACCGATTTTTAATTCGCTGGGAACTTTTTGTTGTTGCTCGCCATTATTTTCAGAATCACCACCATTTTCCTGAAAATCATCGTAAGCCTGGAGAAATCCTCTAAATTTAATTATTGAACCAGTTGTTCTGAAAAGATAGTCTTCAATCATATCATTATTCGATCGCTGACCGGCAATAATATCGATAGTTGTTTGTTCAAGCTGAGCATCGCTCATCTGGCAAGCAATAAACCGATTCCAGATTAGCTCATAAAGCTTGTATTGGTCTTTGGTTAGATGCTTTTTAATTTTCCTGGGTTCCCGCTTCATTGAAGTGGGACGGATTGCCTCGTGAGCATCCTGTGCACTTTTTTTTGTTTTAAAAATACGCGCCTGTTTGGGGAGATATTCCCAACCATAAGCATCACCAATATATTCCCTTGCTGCCATGATAGCCTCTTCGGCAATCCTTGTTGAATCGGTACGCATATATGTAATTAATCCAACGCTACCTTCTTCGCCCAGTTCAATGCCTTCATAAAGTTGTTGAGCAAGGGACATGATTTTGTTTGCTGTATAACCCAGTCTTCGAGCAGCTTCTTGTTGAAGCGTACTGGTTGTAAATGGGGGTGCAGGTTTTCGAAGTACTTCCTTTTTCGTAATGTCCTTAACAACGAACAGTTTGGTTTTCAGATCATCAACAATCGTTTTTGCAGCCGCTTCATTCTTAATTTCAACCTTTTTTGTCTTTATTTTGATTAATTTAGAAAAGAATGGATCAGTTTTTTTACCCTGAAGTTGCGCAGTTATAGACCAATATTCCTGTGGAATAAATGCTTTTATTTCACGTTCTCGCTCCACAATTAATCGCAGGGCAACAGATTGAACTCTTCCCGCACTTAATCCACGATAGAGAGTTTGCCAGAGGATGGGGCTGACCTGATAACCAACCAGACGGTCCATTACCCGACGTGCCTTCTGAGCTTCAACTTTATGAATATCAATTGACTGGGAATTCTGAATGGCTTCTAAAACCGCTCGTTCTGTGATTTCATTGAATAAAATACGCTGGATGCGGTTGTTTTTTGATTTTATCTCTTCAAAAATATGCCAGGCAATTGCTTCGCCTTCACGATCGGGATCAGTTGCAATATAAACCTGATCGGCTGTTTCAGCAGCCTTTTTAAGTTCCGTGAGTATTTTTCCCTTGCCGCGAATCGTGATATATTGAGGTTGAAAACCATCCTCAATATTTACACCTAATTTTCTTTTTGGCAGATCTTTAAGATGACCGACTGATGAAAGTACCTGGTATTTTTTTCCTAAAAATTTTTTAATTGTTTTCGTCTTAGCAACGGATTCGACAATAACTACTGATTGTGCCATAAATAATATAATCTGGTTACAAGTTAATGGGCCTGATAATTGTTATTAAATACAAAAAATGAACCATCCATTATTGGATCTGGACTTAAGATCATAGTAGAAATTAAGGCTTTGATTTCGGAGATCGAAACACTCTGTTTACCATTCTTTCGTGACTGTTCGAGTATTTGCTCAATTTCCATTTCTCCAATAATGTCTAATTCATGTAATTGAATTAGATAATCATAAACCGCAGGAGTAATTGCTGACTTATTAAAATTATACCAGGTATGATCTTGGGGAACTTGATCGGATTGATAATCACTATCAATTTCTAAGGGAAGTAACTCAATGAGCCATGAAAAAGCTGAATCTATTTCAGTTTCCGTGTAGCCTTGCTCAATTAACTTTTGGGATAAAGTTTTAATGTGACCAATAAGTTCATCATCAAGGCCGGATTGCATCTCGTTAACGATATAAGCAACGATTTCCATAACACGTTCATTCATTTTCCTCTCTCCTCCTGTTACTATGGGCTTAATTAAATCTCTAATTCTGACTCTGGTCTAATATAACATTATTTCGTTGAAAAGCAAGTGTTATTACAAACATTTAACGTGTAATTCGGCATTTAAAATTAATAAGACATTTTGTCCATTACTTTTTACCACATATTTTAATAACAGGTTTCTAAGGTGCTATCTGACTATTGCTTAGATCATCACAACAGTTTGATAGTGGCATATTTCGTTTTGCAGATCAAATACCTGATATAAACAAAGCCTTTGACCAAAGCTTCTAAGAAAAGAAATAGTTGCTGTTGTTTATAAAATAATATAAACAAGAAAGTTCCAGAAAGCAAGTTATTTTTTCAAATAAATTGTTAAGATTTCGGTTTCATCATATTTGAAAATTTATTATATTATGGAAGTGAAAAAATTCAGCATCGCTAAAACTGGGAGGTTTAGCAATGCTACTGTACATTAAATGATAATAAATTGGTGCGAAGTTTCATGAATAACTCATTGGATGATGAATCCATGATGTATGAAATACTATACTCGTTACGGTTTAGTTTTTCCTGTCATGCCTGTGAATACAGACATCTCCTAACTATTTGTTATTAAGGAGATTCCTGCATACGCAGGAATGACATCAACCATGCAATTCTTAGCCTTAACGAGTATATTAAAACAAGACAGCAACTTTGAAGGGTAGCTTATAAATTGGAATGAAAATCTTTGAATGACTTTGCCGATTCATTAAGGAAAAACACCAGATTTTAATCAATAAAAAGTTCGGAGAATCTTATGATCATAATTACAGAAGTATTGACGCCATTGGGGCCCATGTTAGCAGGAGCGACTGAAAATGGCCTCTGTTTTCTTGAATTTGTCGATCAAAGTATGAGGGAAGCACAATTAAATCGATTGAAGAAATTATTCAAGGCGGAATTTATCTCTGGCTCGAATAAGCATTTCAGTGAATTAAACAAACAGATCAAAGAATATTTTGAGGGAACAAGGAAAGAATTTTCTGTTCCATTGGTCATCGTTGGAACAGCTTTTCAGAAGCAAGTGTGGACAGTATTACGAACGATTCCCTACGGCGAAACCCGATCGTATAAAGAACAAGCTGAAATCATCGGTAATCCCAGAGCCATCCGAGCCGTAGCCAGAGCCAATGGCGATAATCGCATTGCCATTATCATTCCCTGCCATCGTGTGATTGGTGCCAATGGTGAATTGGTTGGATATGGTGGGGGATTGTGGCGGAAACGGTATTTGTTGAATCTTGAGGCCGGGAATAGCTAAATTCAGGTGGGATAGTTTATAAAAAAATAAATTTTGAATATCTTGTGAGGGATTTAAAAAGCTGTGGAAATTATCTACTTCTTTAATCCGTTATTGATTCGAATAAACTCCTCACACATCGCATCAATTGCTTCCTGGCGATGACCGGCGCCGATGGGATCGGAATACCATTTCGGAATGAAACCACCATTAGGTCTGCCAAGTATTTTCACCATCTTGTGACAATACGCACGGATGTCTTCGAGCGAACCATAAGCCATTGTATTTTGAATATCCACCGGACAATAAAAAGTAATTCGACCACCAAATCGCTCTCCCAGCAATTCCAATCCCATATTTTGCTGCTGATCCATTTGAATGACATCGAGACCAATTTCAATGAGGTCGTCAAGAATGTCCACAATATAACCGCAGCAGTGCAAAAAAGCTAACATACCTGCATCATGAATCGCTTTGAAAATGCGAGCATAGCGTGGTTTCCAGATTTCCCGCCATTTTTCCGGATCGATCATCAACCGGTTTTGGAGCCCCCAGTCATCCGGAAAAATATAGCCATCAACGCCTAATTTCGCATATTTCTTGATCGAAGAGATGCCCATCTCTACAAGAATATCGATCAAATTCCCAAGTTCCCCAGGATGATCGTAAATATCCATCCAGGTGTTTTCCAGCCCCCGTACAAAATGGACTCTCTCGTAAAGTGTAATCCCATTGGCAATGATAAAGTTATCCCCGGCTTGTTCCTGAATGTTTTCGAGATGCCTCCACCGCTTCGGGACATTGACATCAGGAATATTCAGCCTGTCAAAATCTTCCCAGCTTTTCAGCGGATAATCTTTCACTTCACCGAGGTTCATCTCTCCAATGTTATCCCAGACAGCGCCCCACTCATCCACGCCTTTTCTGGGGCGATCTTCAGGGGATGGCGACATGCTGATCCAATAGAAATCTGAACCGTATTTTTCAGGAAAATCGATAGGTAGTCGTTCCGAATTCTGGAAACGTATGGTGCGGGTAACGATTTCTCTGCCTGTCATCTATAATCCCTTCATTAAAAGAAACCAGGTTTTTGAGCAACCTGGTTTCAAAATTTTTTTAAATTTTTAATTATAATATTAAATCTCAAATGGCCTCGCCTCAGACCATTCCCTTCTCTTAATCCACTTATTCGATACTACTAAAGAAGAATAAACAACACGCTCGTAATCTCGGATAATTTGTCCCAGAAATCGATCACTGGAAAGCGTTTCCACCATCAGTCCTTGTTCCTGTTGTTCCTTTTCGACATAAAAGGATTCCTCGAGAAGTTCGCGAACGATGGCTTTTGCTATTGTTTCTTCTTCCTGTCGGGCTTTCTCAATTGCTTCAAACAGTTCTTCTAATGATTTAATATTTTCGCCGAGCGCGACTCGAGTTCTTAATGGGAAAATATCTTCGCCCTTTTTCTGTGCGATTTGAATTGCCAGAGATCCATAGCATTCTCTAATTAATGCAGACCAGATCGATTTCCAATATTCCTGGGAAGGTGTGCGTTCAATACCCACAACCTCACCGTTGATCAGAATAATCGCACCGACTTGCTTGGGTACACATTCAAATTCAGCCACAAACTCATCGAGTTCTTTCTTAAAATGTTCAAGAAAAATATCCAGATGTCCAGTTGCTGCTAAACCAAATATTGCATTAAACTTTCTAATGACGTCCCATAGCTTGTTATATTTTTTTTCCTGACGTTTGTGCAATGCGGTCTCCCGAAGTGAAAAGGGAAGAATCATCATTTCATATTTACCAGGTGGAACAAGCCCAGCCTGTGTTTCCTGTAAGCATATCGCAGTGTCGAACGTTCTTTTCCGTCGTGGTTGCACAATCCCGGCATGAGACATGGCGTGATCCTGTACGTGTTGCTTTAAAACATATCCGGCATGAGTCGGCACAAGCAGAATTGCCTCAGATGGATTATCGAACACCATTGCACCGTAAGCTGATGTGGAAAATTTAGCATCAACAGGAGAAACAAAACGCTCATCCTGTAATTCGCTAATTAACGGAATAACCTGCATGATACCAACACTCTGCATTCGTCCCGCAGTTGTTCCCCGTAAAATTTCAGACAAAGTAATACTTTTTTCTTCTTCTGGTTGGCGAGTATCTTTCTGTTTGAAAAATCTACTTAACATAACAATCTACCTGAAGTCATTATTTTTGTATTCATTTTGAAGTAACTTTAGACTGATTCCATCGCTCGGAGCGATGGAATCAGTTAAATACAATACCGAATTCTCCCTGGTCCCAACCCGAACAAGCCAGAACCAAAAAGTAAAATTGAACCACTAATTATGCGAATTATGCTATTAAAAATTAGAAAAATGTTCGCATAATTAGCGAAATTTGCGGTTCAAATTCTTTTATTTTTGTATGCAGTTTCGCTGCGCTATTCTCTACATTCAATATTCTACATTAATTTCTGGGTATAATTAAATCACCGAAGAAGTAAGCAATATTGTCCTTGTTTCCTCCTCAAGCAAAGGGATGATCAAATTTAGCAAGGCAGCTATGGCGTGATCAACGTCTTTCAACATCATCAATTTAACAATTCCCAACCCGATTGCCTCAGGTTGATTCAATGGGAATATTGGGATTTCCTCGCTTAAGGCTCGCACTCCCAACGTTTCTGCTGCCATCACTGGTGAGATTTGATAAATTGGAATTTCCACGCCGATTCGTCTCGCTGCAATGATTGCTTCGTTGAGCCTGCCTGCCGGTGTATTTTCATATCCATCTGTCAATATAAATATCGAATCTGGTTTTTCTTGAAGCAAACTAACCAATCCTTCAGCCAGAGCGGTTTCGCCTGCTGGTTCAATCAAGTCAAAATCTTTTAAGTTATCTCCATTGCTATAACAAATACTTATTTTTTCACTGGCTGCAATTAGCACATCACGTATTGCAAGCGTCACGGCAATGGGCCTTCTCTTTTGCGTTCTATGTCCCACCATGGATTCTGATACGTCTACTAAAATGCCAATATGGTTTAATTTTGTCGGCAACCTCATTGCCAAAGTCTTTGCTTTTCTTTTGAGCTCTTTTTTTATTGTAACAGTCATTCCCATCTCATACGCATATAGATAGAGACGAACCGTATCATAATCTTTGGGATTAAATTTAACTTCAACATGTTCCTCTTTTGCCTTACGCTGCAGTGCCAATTTCTGTCCGGTTGTTAACTGTTTTTTTGATAGCAACAACACATCTCCTGTTTTGCGATCGGGATGAAATTGACTCCGAATTCCTTCCAGAACTTCGTAAGGTAATTTACTGCCCTTTTCAAATTTTGTTTTAGCATCATGATATGATTTTAAAAGCAGTAGTTTGAGATTTTCTTCATTTCCTAAGATGAAACTGATACATTCAAATACTTTTTCTTTACGAATGCCTTTTTTAGCATATTTCAGAATCATACGATTTAAAATAGTGTTCTCCTTTGTCGTATAAGATTCTTGAGATTTTGAAAGGATGGCTTTAATAATCCCCGCATCTCTTTCTCCCCAGGCATGCTGCAAGGATTTTGCAAGTTTATGACGGTATTTTACTGCCCAGAATTCTAATTTCTCATAGCCTAAAATACTTCGCAAAATCAAAACTCGCGTTCGCTTATTATTCACCCGTGACTTTTTCAGTGCAATAAATAAATTGAGCATCCGTTGGGGTGGCAAATGATTTGTAAGCCAGTGGATTAACATCAATTCTTGTGCAGGAGTTAGTATTGATTTTCCTTTTATTGGATTGGATAATAGCCGCGAAATCCCAAGCTGACGAGTGTAATCGGTAACTCCTGGAAGAACAAGTGATAACCCATAAATGCCACGATCAATCTCGAAAAGTTGTTCATGAATTTGGATCGTTGTTTTTTCCAGTTCTTCAAGGGTATTATAAAATGTTGCCCGTGAAGTCGCTGTGCCAGCAGTATCCAGAAATGAACTGAATACCTTACCGACAATTTTTCGTTCAACCTCTCCAATATGAGACAATTCAGGAGATGTAATTTTTGCAATATCAGCCATAACCGCACCTATTGATGTTCTGATATAAGTGATCGTTACCTTAAAGGTAACGTTAACTTACAATTTTTTAGAGTTATCAATTGAAAATAAACAGCGGGAAATGAATCGGTCAGTCGTCTTGATGAATTGCGAGCTTCAGTACCTGCATCTGGAACCGCTAAAAATAAAAAAAATCGGGGCAAGTTGTGAGTCAGACTGGAAGGTATCGAACCTCGACATCCAGGTCTTAATCCTGGTGCTCTACCTACTGAGCTACTGTATTGACTCAACAGTCCCCGATACGTTTGAAATATAATTAATAATTTTGTTAATGTCAAGTAAAATATTAACCATTTTGTAATCCCCCAGTTATTGGTAAAAATAAAGATGGAGTCCACTTATAAAAAATATCAAGAAGTAGTACTACTTAGTCACATTACGATTGCCCTGTCATTCCTGCAATCTTTTATGTAGGAATCTCCTCATTTTCCGCAAGAGATTCCCGCAAAAACCATGCGGGAATGACAGCCTCTTAACAGGAATTGGAAAAATCATGAGCAAAAATATTAATCTGACTAAGTAGTAGTAGAACTAACCAATATATTTGTAGAAGTTATCGGTCTTATTTCAAATTACCTTCTTAAGTGGACTCCATCTTGAATATTCCTGTA
>SMTZ1_10005996_pt1 | contig 12232 bp, 6 predicted proteins | sample DeeMarSWOR136_30_FD_25667 | JGI IMG/M metagenome (IMG submission 25667) | reverse complement strand
ATTGCAAGGTTTCAGCCTGTTCTGGTCCAGATTTTGGCTTGATCCAGCTCTTCGAATCGCCGCGATGATGCTTAAGTCTTAATCTATCCAATCGATTAGACCCATCTCCCCCCATCGGTTCCGCAAAGAAGGATAATCCCCTCGCTAATATGAACAATAAAATCTCAGCATATAAAAATTTGACTCTATTCCCCTGAATTTGATATTCTTTTGCCGAATATGCATTGGGGAGAATAGGTCATGGAATGTCCCAAGTGTCATTTCGATAATCCAGCCGATTCTAAATACTGTAAAGAATGCGGTACCAAAGTTTCCCCTGCAGTTACCGAAACAATAGAAGCACCCAAAGAAGAACTCACCCGAGGGACCACCTTAGCTAATAGATATGAAATCATAGAAGAACTGGGCAAAGGGGGAATGGGAAGGGTCTACAGAGTCGAGGATAAAAAACTTAGCCAGGAAGTCGCCCTCAAACTTATAAAACCAGAGATCGCTAAAGATAAAAAAACTATTGAGAGATTCAGAGGCGAGTTGAAAACAGCTCGAAGGATCCGCCATAAGAATGTCTGTGGCATGTACGATTTAGGAGAAGAAAAAGGGACTAACTATATCACGATGGAATATGTGCGAGGAGAGGATCTAAAGAGGTTAATCAGGAAGATGGGGCAATTGAGTGTTGGTCAAGCCATACCAATAGCGAAGCAGATATGTGAAGGATTGGCAGAAGCCCATCGATTGGGGGTTGTGCATAGGGATTTGAAGCCACAGAATGTCATGGTGGATGAAGATGGGAATGCTCGGATTATGGACTTTGGGATTGCTCGATCTCTTGAAGCAAAGGGGATAACAGGTGCAGGAGTGATGATAGGCACGCCTGAGTACATGAGTCCAGAGCAGGTAGAGGGTAAGGAAGTTGACCAGCGATCTGATATTTATTCACTGGGAATTATCCTCTATGAAATGGTCACAGGGAGGGTGCCTTTCGAAGGAGATACTCCATTTACAATAGGAATGAAACACAAGAGCGAGAAGCCGCAGAATCCGAAGGAACTCAATACCCAGATTTCTGATGATCTTAACCGTGTGATACTGAGATGCCTGGAGAAAGATAAAGAGAAGCGGTATCAGAGCGCAGGTGAAGTGCGATCTGAACTTCAGAATATAGAAAAAGGTATTCCAACAACAGAAAGGGTGGTATCTGAAAAAAAACCTCTCACATCAAGGGAGATAACAGTCACATTTGGATTGAAAAAGCTCTTTATCCCTGCTTTTGTTTTCATCGCTCTGGTTGTCGTAGGAGTAATTATATGGCAGCTGCTTCCTCAAAAAACACCAGTCTCTATCCCATCTGATAAACCTTCTCTTGCAGTCATTTATTTCAAGAACAATACGGGAGATGATAATTTTGATATTTGGAGAAGTGCGCTTGCCGAGATGTTGATTGCTGATCTTTCACAATCTAGGCTAATAAGAGTATTATCTGATGACCGAATATTCGGCATTCTAAGCCAACTGAATCTGTTGGAGGCTAAAAGCTATTCAACAGAGGATTTAAAGAAAGTGGCTACTCGAGGAGGAGCAACGCATATCTTACGGGGAACAATTACTAAATCAGGTGATTTATTCAGAATTAATACTACACTTCAGGAATCAGAGACGATGGAGATTTTAGGTTCAGGAATGGTGGAAGGAAAAGGCGAAGGAAGTTTCTACGCCATGGTGGATGGATTGACAAGGATAATAAAAGAGAATCTGAATATTCCTGAAGAACAAATAGCTGATGATATTGACAGGGATCTTGGAAAGATTACTACAAACTCTCCGGAGGCGTTTAGATATTACAGTGAGGGGAGAAAGTATATCCTAAAGGGAGATGACCGAAAAAGTATAGAAATAATGAAAAAAGCAGTCGAAATTGACCCTGAATTTGCTATGGCCTATAGATCCTTAGCAGCATCATATGGGAATTTAGGTTTAGGGAAGGAGTGGAGGGAAAGCCTCGATAGAGCACTAGAATTGAGTGATCGAGTATCTATAAGAGAGAGATATCTCATCCAAGGATACGCAGAAAGAGATATCAGGAAACGAATAGAGGCGTATAGCAAGTTACTAGAACTTTATCCGGATGACATGATTGGAAATAATCAATTGGGTTTATTATACAGTAATCTGGAACAATGGGATAAGGCATCAGAACGGCATAAAGCGAATGTGCAGAATAAAGATGAAGGCATCCAGGCATATATAAACTTGGCTGATGTTTATATGGCTTTGGGAATGTATGATGAAGCAAATAAAATCCTTGAGTATTATCTAAATGATATTTCAGATAATGCTGAGATCCATAACTTTTTAGCCATGAATTATCTTTGTCAAGGCAAATTTGATCTTGCTCTTAATGAGGTGGATAGGGCTTTGTCCATTAGTCCCTATGTTTTTGATTATTTCATTACAAAAGGTGACATTTACCTCTGTAAGGGGGATTTGAATAAAGCAGAAAAAGAATATCAAAGGCTTCTTGAAACAAAAGAACAGACAGCCAATTTAAACGGAAGAATGATTTTGGGAGCTCAATATTTGTTGCAGGGAAGCTTTGAGAAAGCAAAAGATGAAATGAAACAAGGACTTGAGCTGGCAAATAAACTTAACCAAATAGGATGGAAGTGGAGTTTCCATTCGAGAATAGCATTTTTATATCTTAAATCAGGAGAGCCTGAAAAGGCCTTGAACGAATTCAATAAGGCCTGGGAAAATGCTGTGCAAGTGGATACTTTGGGTTTTCGTAGAGAGATTTTATATTGGAAGGGACGCACTTACATTGAAATGAAATCAATGATTGAAGCCAAAAAAAAGGTTGTTGAGCTGAGAGAATTCATCGAGAGAGGAATGCACAAAAAATCAATTAAACTTTATTACGATCTGATGGGAATGATAGAGCTAGAAAAAGAGAACTTTTCAAAAGCTATTGAACATTTTAAGAGTGCTATATCTTTGCTTCCATATCAATCTTATGATTACACGTCGCATGCTATATTTTATGATAATTTAGCTTTAGCTTATTACAAATCAAGAGAACTAGAAAAGGCTCAAGAAGAGTATGAAAAAATAACTCAACTCACAACAGGCAGACTTGATTATGGTGACATCTTTGCAAAGAGCTTCTACATGCTCGGTAAGATCTACGAACAGCAGGGCAACATAGCTAAAGCCATCGAGAATTACAAAAAATTCCTCGACCTCTGGAAGGACGCCGACTCCGGGCTGCCGGAGGTTGAAGATGCCAGAAAGAGCCTGGCTGGGTTACGGGATTAGGCTTTAGATTCATAATAAACCCGATTTTAATAGAAAGAGGAGGGTAAAATGAGTGCGCCGAGCAAAGCTTGTCCTATCCAGTTGGTGACACACTAGAATGAGACAGCTTGAGCTATTCCAACACTCAAGCAAGGGTGAAGTCCAACCACAGCAAAGGTTAGCCACCAGCTGTGCAGCGAACTCTGCACATGGGGAGGTAACGAGCCATGTGAAGCCGGAGGGAGCAAGATACCAGGCCGTAACGCAAGTGAAGGGATCGAGCCTCGAAACACCCAACATTCCAGAAGCCGAAGCTGTTCATTATGCTGAAGGCAGCAATCTTATTCCCGCTAAGAGGCGAGGGGATAAGAATCTGGCGGGGTCTGAGACCACGGCACGGTATCAAAAGGAGAGGGCAGGAACTCGGGAGACCCAAGGTGCTCCCCATGGATACGGTGGGGTAGGTGTTAGCAAGTCTGGAAAAGACAAGCTAAGGCAGAAGGCGGCTTGGGAGTCGGACCAATCCATAGTAGTTGAGAAGCAGGGTAATGCCTGTGGAGCGAAGGGATTGGCGGTAATGGATAGGGGAGGCAGGGGCACTTCCTCCACACACAGAGGTGGGCCAAGGAAGTCAACTGAACTGTCTTCCCTTTCCGTACGAGCTCGGGGGAATCCACGGGAGAGATTCACGTCATTGGCTCATTATCTCACTGTGGGTTTTCTCAGGGAGTGCTTCAGAGAGCTCAAGAGGAACAGAGCCTCTGGAGCAGATGGGGTAACGGTAGAGGAGTACGAGGTCAGACTGGAGGAGAGCCTTAAGGATCTAGTGGAAAGGCTGAAGGCAAAGCGATACAAGCCGCAGCCGGTAAGAAGGGTCTATATTCCCAAACCAAATGGAGGAGAGAGACCTGTAGGGATACCGGCAGTAGAAGACAAGATAGTGCAAATGGGACTGAAGAAAATCCTCGAGTCAATATATGAGGCCGACTTCCTCGATGTGTCTTTCGGATTTCGTCCTGGCAGGAGCGGTCATCAAGCGCTGGATGTTCTAGATCAAGCGGTGATGAGAAGGCCGGTGAATGTGGTTGTGGACATGGATATTGAGAAGTTCTTTGATACAGTCGAGCACAAGTGGATGATGAAATTCTTAGGGGTAAGAATAGCCGATCCGAATATTTTAAGATTGGGGGGACGTTTCTTGAGAACAGGAGTAATGGAAGATGGCAAGTACTACCAGGTAGATTGTGGGACACCGCAGGGAGGGATATTGAGCCCATTGTTGGCCAATATCTACCTACATTACTGTCTGGATCTCTGGTTTGAGAAGAAGGTCAAAAGAGATTTGAAAGGATATGCGCGACTTATCCGTTATGCAGACGACTTTGTGATATGTTTTAAGAAGGCAGAAGAGGCAGAGGAATTTGGGAGGACTCTAAGAGAACGGCTAGAGAAGTTTGGATTAGCGGTATCGGAAGGCAAGAGCCGAATAATTCGCTTTGGCAGATATTCCTATTATGCAGCACGAGAACGTGGGGAAAAGCTAGGGACTTTTGATTTTCTTGGATTCACGCACTACTGTACGGCAACACGAACAGGGTATTTCAGGCTAGGCCGGAAGACAGCGAAGGAGAAGTTGAATCAGAGATTAAAAGAGATTAATCAATGGCTGAGAGAAATACGCAATATGAAGAAGCTGGAGATATGGTGGGAAATTCTGCAGGTGAAACTAAAGGGACATTACCGATACTATGGAGTAAGTGGGAATATGCTGGCCCTTAGAGCATTCCATAATCGCGTCTTATGGTTAGCCTACAAGTGGGTAAACAGGCGGAGTCAGAAGCAGAGTTTTAACTGGGAGCAATTCCAGAAGTATCTCAAATATAATCCTCTCCCGAGGCCAAAGATATATCATCTTAGTTATGCCCCATCCTCGAATCGGGATTACATTACTGAAGAGCCGTATGCGGGAAATCCGCACGTGCGGTTCTGTGAGGGGCATTAAACCGAAAGGAGGTTATTATGTCTACTCGACAAAAACTTCTTTTAATTTTACCGTTGGCTCTGATTCTATGCTTTATGGTCGGCTGTCAGGACAAGGAAGCAATGGCAGAGCTGGAAGCGTTCAAAGCCCAGGTAGAGGTTGAGGAGCAGAATATTGCTGTTGTAAAACGACTTTATGAGGAATTGAACAAGGGAAACACTGAAATTCTTCAAGAGTTGTATGCCCCTGACTATGCTGGCTACAGTCCATCAGGAAGCGACAAAGCATTATCCCGAGAAGAAATTATTGAGCATGTGAAGATGTTTTGGAGAGTATTTCCTGACCTTATTTTGGATATTCAGGATATAATTGCAAAGGGGGATAAGGTTATTGTAAGGTCGATTAATACAGGAACTCACAAAGGGGATTTTCAGGGCATACCAGCAACTGGGGGAAAAGTTAAAGGTAGCGAAATAGTAATATTCCGTATGCAAGATGGGAAGGTTGTAGAAGAACGGGCTGAAAGTGATATGCTAGGTGTGATGATGCAAATCGGCATGGAGCTTAAGCCGAAGGAGAAGGAATAACCAATTCATTGATCTTGGAAGCGGAAGAGGCTAGCTGGGGTAATCGCTCAGCCATAAAGGTCAATTCGAGGCGGGCTTAGTTCAGCCATACATAATAGCCTCAACCAACTCCATTACGACAATAAGGATGGCAAGAAACCCGAAATTGTGGCCAATATCACAAGCAATGAGCGATCTTTGAACTTAAATAAGCTAACTGCACCAGTAACAAAAGTGGCCATTCCAGCAATCATCATAAAAATCCCCGGTACGAGAATTTCTACACTCCCTCGCCTGAAACCTATCACATTAAGGAAAATGTATACCATTAGCAGGGATACAAGGAAAACTGCTAATAATACACCAGCCCATTTCCCAAGTTTTGTTTTCGGCATAATTTTTCCCTTTCAGATTTAAGAAAAGTTCCCTTTTTAGCAAGTCATGAATATCATATTATTTTTCTGCGATATCCATTCCCATAAAAACCTAAGTGATATTATCACAACCCAAAAGAATAAATCAACAACAGGGGAAAAAGAAGGGGAGAGAATAGCTTGAAGACCTTTAGTGCACGATTCCGCAACACCAATCCCAGCATCCCTGAAAAGGCGGATGCGAGGAATGGCTGGACTTAGGGGGAATTGAGGTGAATGGGGGTAGGATTCCCAGCCCCCTGGAAGACGCCTACCTAAAAATCGGCGATAGCTGCATATAAAAAGACGATTCTTATTCCTTTCTCACATTAACCCATATCCCCCCAGCTCAGAATCAGCCTAAGATAAGACTCGCTCTGATATGCGGTTTATCGAAAGCATTACCAATTCATCATGTAGACAAAAAGCAGGAATTAGGCAAAAATAATATGTTCTAGGTATTGATAGCCTGACAATTTTCTTCCAATCTTTTCATCTTGGGCTTTAAGACCAGAAAGAATGAAAGAAATTTGCGTCTTATACGTCAAAAGTAAATGAAATGATAATAAAGTGGAGGTCTATAATGATCAAGCGAATCCTCTGGGCTTCAATCTCACTGATTTTAGTCTTGGCTGTGCCATCACTGGCCCAAGAAAATAAAAAATCTCTTTCCCTTGAAGATTGCATTGTCGGAGCAATAAAGAACAACCTCCGTATTGCTGTCGAAGTCTTAAATCCCGACCTGGCCAGTGTATCTGTTACCCGAGCTAGCGAAAAATACATGCCCTCTCTAGCCTTCGGATATAACAACCGGGAAACGAACACAGCCTCATATTCCTGGATTGATGCGGCCGATATAGTCCGCTCGGCATACAATGACTACTCTGTATCTTTGAATCAGCAGATCCCAACGGGAGGGATATTTAACATATTGCTCAACTCTTACAAAAATGATACCAACAGAAGTTTTCAGACCATCAACCCAAGATTCGGAAGCACTCTCACCTTCAATTTCACCCAACCTCTATTAAAAAATTTCGGGTTCAGGATCAACCGCAGAGAAATTATCATAGCTAAAAACAACAGAGACATCTCCGAGAATGAGTTTCAACAGACTCTCCTGGATACCATATACAACGTAGAGGAAGCTTATTGGATTCTCGCCTACAGTATCGAGGACCTGAATGTAAAAAGGCAGTCATTGCAGCTGGCCCGTGACCTTCTGGAAGAAAACAGGAGGAAAATTGAAGTGGGGACCATGCCTCCGATTGAAATCTATACGGCTGAGTCCGAGGTGGCCAACAGGCAAGCGGACATCTTGCAGGCAGACCGATTGGTTAAAAACTACCAAGACCGTCTCAAAACAATTCTCAACCTCCCGATTTTCGAAGATGGGGAACCCACTGAGATTATTCCCTCTGATAGGCCAGTCTCTGAGAAGATGGAAATAAATCTAGAGGAGGCATTGGCCACGGCTCTGGCCAACCGACCTGATTTGAAAGCGACCAAGATAGGCCTGCAAACCCGTGATTTAAATGTGAGTTATGCAAAAAATCAGCTTCTTCCTGACTTAAGTCTTCAAGCTTCCTATTGGAGCCCTGGCATTTCAGGAACCCAAATCTTGTATCTTAACGACAATCCATTGACCGGGGAAGTGGTGGGGACGGTCCCTGGAGCAGCGACAAATGCGCTCAAGGATGCTTTTAAATTCAGATACAACAACTGGTCGATCGGATTGACTCTGAATATCCCTTTGAATACCATCCTCACCCGGGCCCAATACGCAGAGGCCAAGCTCAGTCTAGAACAGGCTCAGTTGAGACTGAAAGAACAGGAGCAAGAGATTTTTCTGGAAATTAAAACAGCCGTAAGAGATGTCGAGATAAACTACCAAAGAGTTCAGGCCCATACCGCAGCCCGCGAGCTGGCCGCAAAGAAGCTGGAAGCAGAGCAGGAGAAATTTAAGGTCGGCAAATCCACAAACTTTTTTATCCTTCAATATCAAAGGGATGCGGCTGATGCTCGGACTGCTGAACTCAAGGCAACGGTCGATTACATCCTTTCCTTGGCCCGCTTAAATAGAGCAATGGGAACAACACTCGAGACAAAAAAAATTAGATTCTCTGATATCGCAAGCAGGTAAGGACTGCAATTAGTGAAGGGAGGAAGATAGTGAAGAAAAGAAAAGTCATACTGATAGCAGTCATCGTCGTTATCGTTGGTTTTATCGGCTGGCAGGTGATTCAGAAGGTTATAAAATCCAGTCAAGGTTCGGGCTTCGAACGAGGGGCCGCACCCGTCGCAGTGGAGGTTGAGGCCGTAAGAAAGGCAACCATCCGCGATACGGGCAATTTTACGGGGACATTGGCTCCCAAATCTCAGTATGTGGTTGCCCCGAAAATCTCCGGAAGATTGGAAAAGCTGATGGTCGACATCGGCGACAGGGTAAACCGGAATCAGTTGATTGCCGTTCTCGACGACGAGGAATACAGCCAGCAGGTCCATCAAGCAGAGGCAGATTTGCAAGTGGCCCTGGCCAATCTCGAGGAATCAAGGAGCTCGTTGGATATGGCAAAACGGGAATTGGAGCGGGTCGAAGAGCTTCATAAAAAAGGCATCTCAGCCGATTCAGAGCTTGATGCCTCCAAGGGGACGTATGCCACACAGGAATCCAGATACAAAGTATCCCAGGCCCAGGTGGCCCATCGGGAAGCTGCTCTAGAAGCAGCCAAGATTCGTCTATCCTACACGAAAATAAAGGCATCCTGGGAAGAAGGAACAAATCCTCGGGTCGTCGGAGAGCGTTTTGTGCATGAAGGAACTATGCTCACGGCCAACGCCCAGATTCTTTCTCTCCTGGAGATCAATCCGCTGATTGCCGTCATCCATATCACCGGCAAGGATTATTTTCGGGTGAAAATTGGTCAAAGCGCCTTCATCAGCACGGATGCCCTCCCTGACAAAACCGTATCCGGGGAAATTGTCCGGATCGCCCCCCTGCTCAAAGAGACGTCAAGGGAGGCTAGAGTCGAAATCGAGTTTCCCAACCCAGAGGGGCTTTTTAAACCCGGCATGTTTATCGCCGTCAAAATCGAGTTTGCTACCCATGAGGAAGCCACCGTAATCCCGGTCAGCTCGGTGGTCAAACGGGACAACCAGCAGGGAGTCTTTTTAGCCGATACGGAAAATAAAGTGGCCCAGTTTGTCCCGGTTAAAGTGGGAATTTCCAACAGTGAATTGGCAGAGATCCTGGAGCCTTCCTCTTTCTCAGGCTATGTGGTGACCCTGGGTCAGCACCTTCTGGCTCACGGAAGCCCGATCATCCTCCCCAAATCCTCATCTCCACAGGATTCCGAAGACACTGAAAAGGTTAAATCAGGAGAAAAAAGATGAAGCTGTCTCAATTCTCAGTCCATCATCCGATCTTTACGGTCATGATCTTTTTGATCGTAATTATTCTCGGCTTTGTGGCTTTTACCCGCCTTCCGATCGATCTCATGCCGGATATCACCTATCCCACTCTCAGCGTCTCAACATCCTACGGCAATGCCAGCCCTGAAGAAATGGAAGAGTTGATAACCCGTCCGATCGAAGAAGCCTTGGCTGCGGTGCCCGGTGTGGAAGAGATCTCATCCTCCTCCTCTGAAGGCAGTAGCAATGTGCGTGTTTCCTTTGCCTGGGGGACCGATCTGGAGGAGGCATCGAATGATATTCGAGACAGGCTGGATCGAATCATCTCCTCTCTTCCTGAAGAAGTTGAACGGCCGCGGCTGCGGAAATTTGATCCTGCCAGCTTCCCGATTCTCATCCTCGGCGCGTCATCTGATCTGGATCCCATCCAGACAAGACGTCTCATCGATGACCAGATCAAGTATCGTATAGAACGGGTTCCAGGAGTGGCTTCGCTGGATATCTGGGGAGGTCTTCAGAGGGAAATACACGTCAACCTTTACACGGACAAGATCAAGGCCCTGGGACTGCCTTTGGACCTGATCCTCAACAAAATACGGTCTGAAAACGTGGACGTACCGGCCGGGACCATCGAGCGGGGAAACTTCGAGGTGCTCATCCGGACGCCGGGTGTGTACACAAGCCTTGATGAGATTCGAGACACAGTGGTCGCTACCAGGGATGGCGTCCCGATTCAAGTCAAGGAGATCGCTTCTGTTGAGGATTCTTGGCAAAAGATCAGGCGGATCGTCCGTGTTAACGGAAAACCAGGAATCCGGCTCTCTATCAGTAAACAATCAGGGAAGAATACGGTGGAAGTCGCCCAAGCTGTCCTGGAAGAGATCGATCGTGTTCAGCAAGACATCCCTCAAATCACTCTCACTCCAATCATAGATTCATCGAAGTACATTCAGAACTCGATTTCGAATGTCGGCAGAGCCGCACTGTATGGAGGATTGCTGGCTGTTTTAGTGCTGCTGTTTTTCTTGCGTAACTTCCGGAGCACGACTGTAATCGCCACAGCCATTCCCATCTCGATCATCGCCACCTTTGCCCTGATTTATTTCGGCGGTTTTACTCTGAATATCATGACCCTTGGAGGGCTTGCCCTGGGTATCGGCATGCTGGTGGATAATGCCATCGTTGTCCTGGAAAACATATACAGGCTTCAGGAATCAGGAGATAGCCCTTTAAAGGCTGCCATAAACGGGACCGGGGAAGTTACCTCTGCCATAATCGCCAGCACATTGACCACTCTTGCTGTTTTTCTTCCGCTGATTTTCCTCAGAGGGATGTCCGGAATCATGTTCAAACAGCTCTCCTACGTCATTGCTTTTTCGCTTTTCTGCTCCCTCGTTGTTGCCCTGACTCTTGTGCCCATGCTCTCGAGTAAAGTCCTCCGGGTTACCAAAATCGACAATCCGACAAAACAGTCCCTGAAGATGAAGCTTTTCAGGGTGACCGGGCAATTCTTCATCACCCTGGAGAACAAGTACAAAGAGCTTCTTCATTATGCCCTGGATCACCGCCTCCTTGTCTTGGGGATAGCCGCTCTGCTTTTCACCGGGAGCCTCTTCCTCACCCGGCTTGTGGGCAGCGAGTTTATGCCAGCAGCCGATGAAGGGGAAGTCCGGGTCAGCGGAGAGATGGAGGTCGGAACCCGTCTCGGAGTCATGGAAGAGAAGTTCAATACAGTCGCCGCGATCGTCCAGAGAGAAGTCCCTGAGATTAAGAGCGTTGTTGAAAGTATAGGGGGTTCAGGCTTCCGCGCCTCCGGCTCCCATGTTGGAGAGATGAGAATTTCCCTCGTGCCCCAATCCCAGCGGTCAAGATCCAGCGAAGAGATTGCAACCGACCTTCGCCCGAAGCTCTCAGGCATTCCGGGTTTCATACCACGCATCAGGTCAGGACAAGGGCTATTTTTTCTGAGGATGGGACAGAGCGGCGGAGACCGGGTTCAGATCGAGGTCAGAGGATATGATCTGGAAATAGCCGATGCTCTTGCCAGACAAGTCATGTCGTTGGTAGAAGAAGTCGAGGGCATCACCGATGCCCAGTTGAGCCGCGAGATCGGCACACCAGAGGAAATCATCCTCATCGACCGACAAAAGGCTGCCGATATGAAGCTTACGGTTTCTCAGATTGCCAATACCCTTCAGACATTCCTCACCGGAACCCGGGCAAGCAATTACCGAGAAGCCGGAGACGAATTCTGGATTCGGGTCAAAGTTAAAGATGCGGAGCAGATGAGCCTGGATGACCTCCTGGATCTGACTCTCACCAACTCCGAGGGACAGCCCGTGATGCTGAGGAATGTGGTCAATGTCCAGCCGAGAAGGGGTCCGGTCCTGATCCAGCGCAAAGACCAGGAACGGGTCATCACGGTCACGGCCAATATAAGCGGGAGAGACATGGGTTCGATTATCTCCGATATTCGAGACAGGCTCCAGACCATTCCCGTCCCCAGGGATTTCCTCATTCTCTTTACCGGAGACTATGAGGAACAGCAAAAGGCCTTTCGAGAACTGTTT
>SMTZ1_10018194_pt1 | contig 12233 bp, 12 predicted proteins | sample DeeMarSWOR136_30_FD_25667 | JGI IMG/M metagenome (IMG submission 25667) | reverse complement strand
AAGAATGTGACTTCGACGACTTAAAAACCAAAGTCCGTTTTGTTATTTGGGATCTCGCTGGACAAGCTCAATTTGCTCGAGTTCGTAGAACATATACGCAGAACGCCGAAGCTGGGCTTCTTGTATTTGATACTACGCGCAGGGAGACTTATGATAATGTAAAAAATTGGTATAAAGAAATCACCGACGGATCGCCAAATATTTCTCTAATTTTATGTGGAAATAAAGTCGACTTAGTAGACAAGAGGACAGTTTCAAAGGAAGAAGCTCAAGGTTTGGCTGATGAGTTGAGTTTATCTTACTTTGAAACATCTGCAAAAGATGGCACTGGCGTTGATGATGCGTTTAAAATGTTAGCTTTTCAAATGATCGAAAAATTCTTTACTGTAAATGAAGTATAACAAAAAAGCCCCTGGGGGGATTTGAACCCCCGACCTTCTGATTACGATTTCTGTGCAAATAACGCATGTCAGACGCTATACCGCTAAGCTACAAGGGCCTATCTGTTGGTGAATTTTTCAAAAATTAAATAATAATAATTATAAAGGAATTTTAAATTTTATTAAGCAATTAGGTTCAGTTAATTCCAAATGAGCGAGAATAAACCGGATTTAAAGCTGCAGGATCTTGGAGAGTCCAAAATAATCGAATTGATTGAACAAATAATATTTGAAAAAACAGGCGAACAAATAAAAATCGACGATGCTTTTTTTATTGATTTGAATATCCAAAAAGAATCACCGCACACTCAAATAGTATTAAATACAGATATGCTTATATCGACTTTTGACGCCCCTCCTCAAATGAGTAGTTATCAAATCGGCTATAAGTCAATAGTGATGAATGTTAGTGATTTATTAGTTAAGGGAATTACACCAATTGCGGTAATCATTTCTTTAGGGCTCCCTAATTCGCTATTAATTAAAAAATTCCGAGATATTATTGAAGGAATTGCAGAAGCGTGTAAATTTTTTGATATGAGTTACATTGGTGGAGATTTAAATGAGATAGAAAAAGAGATCATAATTAATCCTACGGTAATTGGATTTGTTCAAAAAGAAGCAATTATATTTAGAAAAGGTATGAAAGTTGGAGATGTTTTGTGCGTTAATGGGAATTTTGGGCTTACAGGCGTGGGATTTAATATCCTTTTAAACCAAATCGGAAACGAAACCAATCCAAAATATAAAAAAGCGATCGATTCCGTTCTCAATCCTACTGTGCAAGCTATCGAAGGAAAACTTCTTGCTGAGAATAATTTGGCAACCTCTAGTATAGATTCGTCCGATGGACTCGCTAAATCATTGAAAGACCTATCTATTGCAAACGAGAATTTAGGATTTGAAGTTGATTTCCACCAAATTCCTGTCAATGAAGTCGTTAAAGACTATTCTGAGAACTATAATGTCCCACTTCATAAGCTTTTGTTCAATGGAGGCGAAGAATTCGTCCATATTTTCACTATTAACCCTAAAAACCTTGATAAGGCTATAAAACTAATTGCAGATAATAAAGGATCTTTGATCCCAATAGGGAGAGTTATCGCGGAAAACGAAATTTTTATAATCAAGGATAACGAGAGAGAAATTTTACAAGAATTTGGCTACGAGCATTTTTTAACGACTCGTAAGAAATAAGAGAATTAAGAAAAATTTTTATTTAGTTTAGCATTATATAAAATTCAAATAATTTGTTCTCGTTATTTCAATATTTCTAAGGGCTTGTGGCGCAGCCAGGTAGACATTTCAGTGTCTCAACTGGATGGCTTAACGCAACGGGCTTTTAACCCGCAGGTCGAGGGTTCGACTCCCTCCAAGCCCGCTATATTCCTCAAAAATTGTATATTTATTAGGTGCACAGTTGTGAACATTCAAAAAATAATTAAATTCAAAAAATAATTAAAATAATTAAAATAATCTTCAAAAATTGTAATGAAATTTCGAGACCAGCTCTTAATCAAGTCAGAGGCTCCAATTAACGAGGAATATGGTTGTAGACCAGAAGATCGAGATTTTGAAGCTTATATTAATTATGGTATTATCAACCTTGATAAACCTAAGGGTCCCACTAGTCATGAAGTGGTAACATGGGTTCGGAAAATTTTAAATGTACAAAAAACTGGACATGGAGGGACTCTTGATCCGAGAGTAACTGGAATATTGCCTTGTGCGATTGGAAAATCTACAAAGGCTGTTTCATATTTATTAAATGCGAATAAAGAATATGTTTGCATTATATATTTTCACTCTCCCATTTCAGAGAAACAAATTAAAAGTATATTTAATGTATTTACTGGTAAATTATATCAGAGACCACCACTAAAATCGTCAGTAGCTAGGAAATTACGAGTGAGAGAAATATTATATAATAAAATCATCGATATTAACGGTCGATATGCGATATTTAGAGTTGGTTGCGAAGCAGGCACTTATATTAGAAAATTATGTTTTGATATCGGTGAAGCTCTATGTATGGGGGCTCATATGGTCGATTTAAGAAGAACTCAATCAGGAGTTTTCACAGAAGATAAATCGCTCGTAACTTTACAAAATTTAAAAGATGCAATTGACATATATAGAGAAGAGAGCAACGAATTTTATATTAGGAATGCAATACAACCTCTTGAAAAAATCACAGAGGCGTACCCAAAAATCATTGTTAGAGATAGTGCTATAGATGCAATATGTCATGGAGCTAATTTAGCATCGCCTGGTGTCTTAAGTGTCGATGCTTCTATACAAAAAGGTCATATTGTTGCGATAATGAGTCAAAAAAAAGAATTAATTGCTTTTGGTACGGCATTAAAAAGTGGATTAAAAATCTATAAAGTAAATTCAGGAATTGTCGCTAAAGTCGATAAAGTATTTATGGAAAGAAATACATATCCAAAATGGTCCGCGTTCAAATGAGTAGTAATAATGAAAATCATTATTTTTCTAAAAAACCTCAAGCGCCATTGAAAATCTTTTCTATTTCTGAGAGTTTACGCGGCCACCTTTATATTTTTAAAACGACTCCAGGAGTATTTAGCTCAAGAAAAATTGATTTAGGGACAAAAACGCTCATAAAATATATGGAAATACCACGCGAAAAGAGCAATTTATTAGATATGGGTTGTGGGTATGGACCAATTGGATTAGTTCTTGCTAAAGAAAACCCCAATAGCACTATCTTTATGGTTGATATCAATAGAAGAGCTATATGGTGTGCGCGAGAAAACACAAAAATTAATCAAATATCCAACGCTAAAACCATTGCTGGTTCTTATTTTGAGCCCATTAATTCTCAAGGTATTAAATTTGACGGAATTTATACAAATCCTCCCTTAAAAAAAGGTAAAAAAGAGTTTTTACGGTTTTGTGAATCAATTCCGAACCATTTAAAATCCGATGGTATGTTCCAATTCGTTATAAGAAGGACAATGGGAGCGAAAAATATTTTTTTACTACTTCAAAAAATGCTACCAAATATGGAAGTAGAAGTTCGATTCAAAAGAAGTGGTTTCTGGGTCTTTTACTTAAAAAAAAAGACATAAAAATCGAAAAATTTTTTAGATATCGAAGACTTAAAACTTTAAAGCACTTTTTTTTCTATACAAGCGAGTGATATTTTTGGCTAAGCAAAATATAGATGTCTTGAAACACATTTTTGTTCCCAAACATGTTTTATTAACTAAAGAAGAAACTATTGAATTATTAGAGAAATATAAGATAGGCTTAATCGATTTACCAAAGATTTTAAACACGGATCCTGCTGTTTTCGCGGTTGGAGGGAAAGAAGGAGATGTTTTAAAGATTTTGAGAAAATCTCACACAACTTTGGAAGAGATCGAATATTATAGATATGTTACTAAGGAAAAAACAACGTGAATAATTCAATAAAAATAAATAAAAATAAATTAAGTGGATTAGATTGGAAGAAATTTACGAATTAATTAATGTAGATGCTTGGTTAATATTAAAGAAATTATTTGAAGAGAAAGGTTTGGTCCGCCAGCATCTTGATTCTTATAACGATTTTATCGAACATCGTATGCAAGAAATTGTTGATGAATCAGGGCAAGTTGTTCCTGATATTCCGGGATTTAAAATAAAATTTGGAAAAATTAGCGTTGACCCACCAAAAATTAGGGAAGCAGATGGTGCAACGAAGGAAATAACTCCCATGGAAGCAAGAATTAGGGAATTAAGTTATGCGGGAGATATTAAATTAGAAATGACGCCGATAACCATTGATGAGAGAACTCAAAGAGAAGAACCCCAAGAGACTCTTGAGATTTATATCGGAAAAATCCCAATAATGTTAAAAAGTTGTCGGTGTCCCCTTCGCAGTTTAAATGATTTGGAATTAATTAATCGAGGAGAAGATCCTTTAGATCCCGGTGGTTATTTTATTATAAATGGCACTGAAAGGGTATTAGTTACACAAGAAGATCTCGCACCAAATAGAATTTTAGCGGAAGAAGCTAGTAAAAGTTCAAGCGCTACTCATCAAGCAAAAGTTTTTTCTACAAAGAATGGCTTTAGAGCTCCAGTTACCATCGAACGAAAAAAAGATGGAAACTTACGAGTGTCCTTTCCCTCAGTTCCCGGAAAAATTCCATTAGCCATTCTAATGCGTGCCTTAGGACTGAAATCTGATCGCGAAATCTTTGAAGCAATTTCTGAAAACAAAGAAATTGAAAAAGAACTAATACCAGTAATTGATGTTGCTTCAGAAATTCAAGTTCATCAAGATCCCGAGAAATCTCACGAAAATGCTCTCGATTACATCGGAAAAAGGGTTGCCGTAGGGCAAACGAAAGATTATCGTATTAAAAGAGCCTGCCAAGTATTAGACCGATATCTATTGCCTCATATCGGCAATGAAGAGGATGATCGAGTTAAGAAGGCTTATTATCTAGGGCAAATGGCGCAAAAAGTAATGGAACTCTCTTTAGGAATGAGAGAGCCTGATGATAAAGACCACTACGCAAATAAAAGGCTCAAATTAGCAGGTGATCTGTTTACTTCTTTATTTAGAGTGGCATTTCTAAACCTAGTCAAGGATATTAAGTATCAGTTAGAAAGGATTGCCGTTAGAGGAAGAGCTCCTAACATCAAGACTGCTGTTAGAGCCGATGTTATTTCGGAGAGAATAAGACATGCTCTTGCCACGGGAAACTGGGTTGGTGGAAAGGCAGGGGTAAGCCAACTATTAAATCGGACAAACCATGTTGCATCTCTTAGCCACCTAAGAAGAGTCGTTTCCCCCTTAAGTAGAAGTCAACCACATTTTGAAGCAAGGGATTTGCATCCTACTCAATGGGGCAAAATTTGCCCTTCAGAAACTCCAGAAGGTCCGAATTGTGGCCTTGTAAAGAATTTAGCGTTGGCCTCAATAATTTCAGTGGGTACAGAAGAAGACACGATTGACAACATTTTGATTGATCTTGGAGTCATTCCCATCGACGAAGTTAAAAACATTAAAGGAAACAAAACTAAGGTCTTTCTAAATGGAAGATTAATAGGTATACATCAGAGGTATAACCCATTAATAAGACAAATTCGCGATAAAAGACGGAGAGGAGAAATTAATCAAAATGTGAACATTGCGTATTATTCCGATGCCAACGAGATACAAATAAACTGCGATGGAGGAAGAGCGACGAGACCTTTATTCATTGTGAAAAATGGGAATCTTTTAATCTCTAAAGAAGATATTGAAAAGTTAAAAAGTGGTAAATATCAATGGTCTGATTTGATAGAGAAAGGAGTTATCGAATATTTGGATGCTGAAGAAGAAGAAAATGCGCTTATAGCTATGTTTCAAGAAGATATCAGCCAAGAACAAACCCATCTCGAAATCTCTCCCGCCGCAATTCTTGGAATTTGTGCTTCGATTATACCTTTCCCCGAACATAATCAATCGCCAAGAAATACTTATGAAGCTGGAATGGTCAAGCAGGCTTTAGGCCTCTTCTCAGCAAACTTACATTTACGATTAGATACGAGAGGGCATACTCTTCATTACCCTCAAATGCCATTAGTAAAAACACATCCTATGGATATTATTGGCTTCGATAAAAGGCCTGCAGGACAGAATTTTCTTATTGCCATGATGAGCTACGAAGGTTTCAATATTGAAGACGCGATAATAATAAATAAAGGTTCAATAGAGAGGGGATTAGCAAGAAGCCACTTTTTTAGAACATATGACGGCGAAGAGCGTAAGTACCCGGGAGGAGAAGTGGATAAATTCGAGATTCCAGAGAGGGGTGTAAGAGGATTTAAGTCCGCGGAGTCGTATCGCTTACTTTCAGAGTTTGATGGAATAATCGAACCTGAGACTAAAGTTAATGGTGGTGATGTACTAATCGGCCGAACCTCACCACCTAGATTTATCAAATCATACGGGGAATTCGATTATTCTCAACCAAACCGCCGTGAGACTTCCATAAACATGCGCCACAGCGAGAAAGGGATCGTTGATACTGTTGTGATATCCGAGACAGTCGATGGCAATAAACTCGTTAAAATTAAAGTCAGGGATTTAAGAATTCCAGAACTTGGTGACAAGTTCTCTTCGAGGCATGGCCAGAAAGGAGTGATTGGTTTAGTTTGTCCTCAAGAAGATATGCCTTTCTCTTCCAATGGAATAATACCCGATATGATAATAAATCCACACGCAATGCCCAGCCGTATGACGCTAGGCCAACTTTTCGAAGGCATTAGCGGGAAGATAGCAAGTGTTTCTGGAGAAATAGGCGATGCAACGGCGTTCGAGTGGAAAAACATAACTGAATTGCAAGAAATTTTATTAAACTCTGGATTTGAGTTTAATGGTCGCGAGATACTTTACAGTGGCATCACGGGAGAAATTATATCACTTGGTCGCTGACAAGATTCATGCGCGGGCTCGTGGTCCAGTTCAAATCCTCACAAGACAGCCCACTGAAGGACGCGCGAGAGAAGGGGGCTTGAGGTTCGGTGAAATGGAGAGAGATTGTTTAATTGGGCACGGTTCAGCACTCCTCCTTAAAGAACGCCTTCTGGACGAATCGGATAAAACTATAGTATTAGTATGTCATAAGTGCGGTCTCTTAGCAGTCTACGATCGCAATCGAGACATGACTTATTGTCCTATTTGCGGACAAGGAGTAAAGATCTCTAAAGTAGTTTGCAGTTACGCGTTTAAACTGTTAATGCAAGAAATGATGAGCCTTGGATTAGCTCCAAGGTTGAAATTAAAAGATAGAGTCTAAATTCACTTTCTAATTTTTTTCATTGAATAAGTTTTTTAACTTTTACACCTATTTTTCGATTGTTATTTACAATTGGAGTTCGTGAAACATGAATAAGAAAAAGAGATCGCAGCAAATTGAGAATTTTCAAGAAACGCATATTAATGAGAAATACAAAAATTTGGATTTTACAGTAGTTCTCGTTCAAACCGAAACAGCTGGGAACATTGGATCCGTATGTAGAGTTATGAAGAATTTTAGATTTAGCAAATTAACAGTACTTAATCCTATTGAAACCGTTGAAAATATTAACAGTTACGAAACGAAGGGATTTGCAATGCATGGTAAAGACATTCTCACTAATTCAAACATAATAAATTCTAAAAACTCAGCAGATCACATACATGATTTAACCAATTATCTGAAAAGTTTTGATTTAATTATTGGTACTACTGCGAAAGGGAAGAAATACATAAATATCAAAAGAATCGCTATGTTCCCGGAAAACTTTTCGCTACCTATGTCCGAAAAACCTCTTAAAGTAGCTATTTTATTTGGAAGAGAATCGAGAGGCCTGACCAACGACGAAATACGCCTTTGCGATGTTGTTTTAAGGATTCCAACTTATAACGAGTATCCCACTTTAAATCTTTCGCATGCGTGCGGAATAATACTTTACGAATTTTTTAAAAAGATAAATGTGATAAATATCGGAAGAGGAAATAAACCCGTTTTATTAGCAGATAGAGAAGAGCGCGCCATATTATTTGGTATATTAGAAAATCTATTAAAAACCGTAAAGATAAAAAATTTCAAGCAATATCACGCGCTCGACGCTTTCAAAAACATTATCGAGCGCTCCTTTATGTCAAAAAAGGAATTAAGCTTAATTTTAGGATTCTTTTCGAAGTTAAAATTAGTTTTAGACGATTATTCGATACTTCAAAAATAAAAAAAAGGAGTAATTTAAAATTTAAAATAAGTTCAGTATTCCACTTGCAATGAAATTGTATAGCTCTGGCAAAATACAGTAAAATAGGAACAATATAAAGTATGTTATCAGTGAAATCCACAGAGATTTTTCCCAACTATCTGAAATCAACCACCTAACTATAACCAATAATAATAGAAACGCAATTATTGGAGATAATCTAATTAGGAAGTTTTGACCACCACCGTCAATCGCGTCTCGGATTCCCGCTAGGAGGTCGCCAATAGCTTGAAGAACTTGGTCAAGAGCTCCCACTATAACGGGGATAATTAATACTGCAATAAACGCGACTAATAATATCATCCACTTTCTATCCGATGCGCGCATCTTGGAGTCGACTAAATATACCGCAAGATACATTATCAAAGCAACTAATATTGTCGCAACTATGAGCCAAATAAGAAACATTACGGCTTCCGGAAGTTGTAATAACATTTTATTCACTTTTACTTTCTAAAAATATTGTATACTATAGAATTTTCAAGAAGTTTTATATAATTTTACCTTATTTTTTTTAGAAATATGATTCGAAACATCTTGAAAGAGTTTCGTTAAAAACAGATAGGTTGGTGCAAGCCAATCCCTCAACTGAATTCTCATATTTTTAATGCAGCCTCATTGGGATGATATTTTTTTGTTGTTTTTAGTTTTATCGTTTTCTGTAGAAAGCAAATTTTTACCCATTCGCTTCATTTGAAGATACTCTTGATATGCTTTCTCTTCCTTTCTTTTTCTTACTCTCCAAATTATCAGAAAATCTATTACAGTTACACTAACAATCACAGATATAATTGCTATAATATAAAGGGTATTTGGATCTCCAAGAATCTGATTAATCCAATTTCCATTATCGTCTCCTCCATTGCCCGAATAATCTATCTCAACAAGTTTTCTGGTGTAGACATCTTTATACCATATAGAAGGGTCGTTTCTATGATATACAGTAATTGTCGCTTCAGAATAAATCAAAACTCCCGAATTTTCGTCGTAATAATAATCTACAGAATAATCTGCATCGTGAGGAGCAGTAGTTATTCAATGACCAGGTATTTGAAAATTTCCTGCGAAACAAGATCCCGCACAATTCCATTTTCTTGCATTATAATACTTATTGGAAACATATACTGTTGATTTATTTTGATAGATAAATTTGCAATCTTTTATTCCATTTATACCAAGTCCAATCATTAATTCATCAAACCTCATAAATTGCCAATATCCTGGGGTTTCAATCGTGGAATTGCAAAATAATAATGTAGACAACGAAGAAAAGTTCAAATCCCCGATAATTTTAGTTACATTGTGAATAACTCTCTCAAATAGCTGAATTCTATATTTAAATGTCCCATTCGTAGATTGATCTTTGTCGCAAGAGTATCCTTTCCAAATATTCATGTCGTAAATTGCCACTACATTGAAATGACCCGAAGAGTACATCAGATTATATTCTTGTGTGCTAGATTTAATACCCGTACTTTCATCGTAGGCACTATATTCTTGAGTAATCGAATATTTCAATTTTGATATTGTTTCAATGTCCGGAAACCTTTGGGGGAGTGCCGCTACTATAATAGTATCGAATCCTAATCAAATCAAGAAAAATCCAAGCAAAATCAATTTTGTATTTCTCTTTAGAATTGTCACCATCCATCGCCTAATTTTACCAATGCAATATTATTTTATTTAAATATTGAATTCCGCTTCAGTAATTTATATTTTGCGGAAAAGCAAGTTATTTTATCAAGAAATTTGAAAATATAAAGTATGTCAGCATATTTAGACAATTTAAAATTTAAATACCGGCGTTAGAGAGAAAAAGATGAATTGCAAAACCTAAACAAATTGCTGCTACTACAATTGTAATTGCATACAATCGAACAGATATATCGCTGCTGTATTTTGTATACAAAATTAAGACGCTTAAAAATCCAATGCCAATAGCTGTGAGTATCCACGCCCAAACGTATATATGTAGGATCATACTTTATCGTTGAATAATTAAGTAATTTAAATTACTTTAACTTAATTAAATTTAATATTGTTATTAAATTATAATATAAAGAAACTTGAGGGAATTTAGATGCATTTTCTTACAGTTTTAGTTGAAAAACCAATATTGGAAAATCCAAGTGAAAATTATCCAGAAATTCATCGACATTTTACGAGGTATTCTAAAGGAATATTTACGGGACCCGTGATCAAAGCAAGATTTACAGCCAACAAAATCACTTTAAATGGAAGCTTTGAATACGAAGATTTCATACAAGAATATATTACCTCCATAATGCCAGACGGAGAATTTCCTGTAACTTCAATCGTTTTTGCCGCAAGAGACCTAAAGGAGGATTTATACAAATTAGGATTGGATTGGAAACTGGCTAAATCCAAGGGAGATACAAAAAATTTTAAAGGTTCATTTTCAGATTCCTTCACAAAAAAGAAATTGAACGAGGTTATTAAGACTTTAACCAAGCGAAGTTATTACTTTTCAAATTTTAAAATAGAAGGGTATTCGGTAAAATGTAAAAAAAAACCGCCTCAACCCTCAAAAAAGCCACCATCAGACGATGAAATTCAAAAGCTAACTAGTTTTTGTGTGGGTAATGCAAAAAACACAAAAAAAAATAAAGAAAAGTTGTTCAAAGAATTAATACCAGATTTCATGGAAGAATTGCCAGAGAAATTTAAATCGATTACTTTAATTAACGAGTACAAGTTCAATAATATTATTTTACCAAAAAAAGTAAAAAACTCGATATTAATGAGACTTATGGCAATACGCGAAGGTAAATTAGTTAGAACTCTCAGAATTGATAACGAGGAAGAATTCACGAACACCCTTAAAATCTCAGTATGATCTCCTAATAATTAATTTTTAAAAAAACTTTAATTCCAAAAAAGATTCATTAATGTATAACCAATATCTTAAAAGTCAGTGAACTCTTATATCCGAACTCGATCCATCATTACGCTCGTTTTTATTCGTCATAGGAGGCAACATTTGTATTGAAGTTGCGATAGAATTGCATAATTCAAAAACTAAAGAGATAACTGACGACGAAATTACTGAAAATATAAAAGCTCGAATTCAAGATACTGATATCGATTTTGAAGAAAACGATGAGGAAAAATTAAAATTAAACACCGTTAGAAAAACGCTGTACAAGTTATATTCAGCAAAACTTGCACAATTTAGAAGAGTGAGAGATAAAAACACGGGATGGTTTATATATTATTGGTGGCACGATTTCGAAAAATTAAACGAGATTTTATTAGAGAAGGAACAACAAATAATCGGGAAATTAAGAGATCGATTAAAATTCGAATTAAATAATTACTTCTTTATTTGCGAAAAATGTAGAAGACCAGATACAAGATTTAAGTTTGATGAGGCTGTTGATTTAAATTTTAAATGTCCTACCTGCGAAGGAATATTAGTTGCTGACGAAAATAAAGATATTATTGCCTTCTTGAAAGAAAAAATTGTTTTACTGCAGGATAAAATCAATCACTTCTAGATAATTAGTCATTCGATTTCTTCTTTTTTTTAATTACGACCATATCTCCTAATGTGAGCGGTTTCTTCTTATTTTGTAGGAATCTTGCATCAACATATCCATTCTCTTCTTCTTTTTCAGTAAGTTTAATCCCAAATGTTTTTTCAATTTTCGTCGCTAGGGCAATTGTGGGCTCTCTTTTACCACTTTCTATACTCTTAATTAAAGATTCTTTCTCGTGCAATTTCAAGGCAAATTCCCGTTGTGTCAATTTGTGTTTACTCCTTACATTTCGAATTTTATTCGAGTAATTCTCAATTATTTTCAAATTTGAGCCGGTATCTTTTCGGCCCTGAGAGCTATATTCTTTAGGTTTCTTTAAAGTTGTAGCCTTAATAGGTTTTTTATAAGTTGTCGTGGATTGAGATTTGTGGGGTGTAGATCTAATAGTTTTCATTCCCAATCTTGAGCAGGACTGACAGACAGTTACTTTGGCCCCTTCAATTATTACATGAGCCGGTTT
>SMTZ1_10005994_pt1 | contig 12234 bp, 10 predicted proteins | sample DeeMarSWOR136_30_FD_25667 | JGI IMG/M metagenome (IMG submission 25667) | reverse complement strand
CGGCCCAGACCAGTAATGGGTCTCTGCTTCTGACGTCCTCCGGCATGATGGGCACCATCTTGCCGATGCTGGTCTCGATCAGGCCGACGCGGTTGTCCAGCGGGAATCCCTCCGGGAGGTGGGATAGTAAATTGTCCCCGAATATCCGGGACATGTGGCGCAGGTTTTCGCATATAATAATGTTGAGCGGCTTGTTCCGCCTCTTGATGCCCTCCGCGATGATCTGGTAAATATGCGGCAGAGCGTTCGGGCCGACTGCCGTGGCCATAACATCAGCGGCGGCTATCTCTCGTATGACCGCCCCTCTGTCATGTCCATATACGCCTCTGACGTTCTCCACCCAGATCTCTTCGGGATGCTCGTCCTTGACCTGGATCAAGTACCTTCTTTCTCTATTCAGCGCGTCGATAATGGCCTTGTCTACGTCCACAAAGACAACTTCGTAGCCAGCTCTGGAGAAAAGCTGGCCTACCAGTGATCGGCCTATATTACCTGCTCCATACTGCAAAAGTTTTGGCATTGAGGGGCAAAGAGCATAGAGCTAAGAGCAGGAAAAAGAAGCTCTAAGCCGAATGGCACTGTAAGGAACTGATACGTTGATAGCAATGCTGTAGGGGCAGGTTTACTCATGTCAATGCCAGTTTCAGTGAGAGCAAGGCCTCCCCCAGACCAATGAAGTCTATAATATCCCAAGCACACCAAACCTGCCCTTGTGCATCCTATGGATGTATAGCACCCATCCTGCACCCCTGTTTCGGAAGGGCAGGTTTGAGGTCATTGGTTTCATGTAGCCAATGTTGCTATATCAAGTGTATCTCCCTGACGAACGGTTTGTGAGCAGAGAGAACCTGCCCCTACATGTTGTTTTTGCCAATGTTCCCTTAAATCAGTGCCATTCGCTCTAAGCCCTATACTCCATGTTTCCTTTATCCGTGAAAATCCGTGTAAATCAGTGGCTAATTCCTATATCTCTCCCCTGATCTCCCTGGCCAGCAGCGAATGGAAGTTGATGGCCGAGTTCAGGCTTCGTTCTGCCGCTTCCTTTCTGGAATCCTCACTGGCGAGCATCCTCTTTCTCTCCGGGATCCACTCATCTTTTACATAAGCCATCTGTTCCTGAAGGTTTGGGTCCTCGCAGCAGCTCATGAAGTATTTCACGATGCCCAGTATTCCATAGGTCTCATTAAGTTGAAAATCTTCCTTCTCCTGCGCTATCTGAGACCAGATCTCCCAGTTTCTTTTCTGCCTCGCCTCGCCTATCTTGCGTCCCGTATCCGTCTGCATCCGGGGTAGAAAGTCCTCTTTCATATCCAGCCAGCGCGGTATCCCCTCTATATATTGCTTAAGATCGGCTTTGCCCGCTCTTCTTACCATATTGTAAGTGTGGATCCCGATGTTCCTGAAAAACGCCACCAATCCCAGATTAGAGTCAATGGTATCCGTTTCATAGAGTATCCTGCCCTCCAGATTACTGTTGAAAGTCCGCATCTTTTCTGCGCTTGACTCGCTGGGCTTCAGGTGTGTAAGTATAATGGAACTCACACCATCGCAGAAGTCATCGGGGAAGCCATATCTTCTCAGAATCATACCGGCGATGAGAGCACCAGAGACATTGTGTAGTTTGTATGCTTGATCATACTCCTCATAGAGTTGGGTCACGATATTGCTCTTACTCGGATTGGGCGGAAGCACCTCGTTTCGCCAGAACCCATCCTCGTCCACAACGCGCTTGCCATTCTTATCTGTAAGAAAACTGCCGTCATAGCGTTTGGTGATATCGTGCAGCAGAGCGGCGTATTCCAGCTTTCTGAGGTCTGCGCCCTCGTTTCTTCCGATAGACAAGCTCAACATCCGGACTCTCTGCGTGTGGTTGAAGTAATAATGGCGCCAGGAAAAACCAACCCTCTTCTCGTCCCATAGCAGAAACGTCTCCTTTACCAGTTCCTCTAACTCTCTCAATATCCGCGCGTCGTCCGCTCGCGTAGGTGTCCCATCGGTCATAATCATATCCCGACTGATGGTTTTTGGTTCAAATTTCCGGTAATCTTTTGGTGGAGTAGCAGGCTTCAGCCTGCGTTAAAGACGCAAGCTAAAGCTTGCTACTCCAGTGAGTATTACCGATTTTTCCAGTCAAAACTCATAAGTCGGGCCTCCAAGATCCCCCTATTGGGTCTGCAATTCTCAATTACCGATCCTTTATTTCCAAAAATCGCAAATCTAAAATCTAAAATCCAAAATCACGGCGTATCCTGAGCAATGCGAAAGCCGGTATCGGCATACTTATATTTCGGGGATTGGTAATACCTGTTGGCAGCACGGAGGCCAATGGCTTGGTAATGCCAGCCGCCGCCGCGAAGTACCCGATATTTCCCTGATGCTGGGCCTTTTGGATCGCTTTTCGGGCTTATATTGTAGTATGTTTTCCCGTACCGATCTGCGCACCACTCCCAGACGTTTCCTAGCATATCATATAGCCCGAACTGGTTTGGCTTCGTCTGACCCACCGGATGTGTCCTGCTGTCCGAATTGCCGCTGTACCATGCATATTCATCAAGTCTGTCTTCATCATCACCGAAATAGTATCGAGCCTCAAGCCCGGCCCTACAGGCATACTCCCATTCTGCTTCTGTGGGAAGTCGGAATTCCTGACCGGTAATGGCGCTCAGCTTTGCGATGAACTTCTGAACATCGTCCCAGCTCACGCTTTCAACTGGCCGGTCGCTGCCTTTGAAATACGACGGCCCGCTTCCCATAACCTTCACCCACTGCGCTTGTGTCACCTCATACTTTCCGAGATAGAAGGGGCGGGTGATGGCCACCCTATGCTGAGGATGTTCATGATCCATGCCTTCCCCACCCGGGCTTCCCATGAGGAACTCTCCTGCGGGGATTTCCACCAACACAAGGTCAATGCCGTCGATCTCAACCACCTTTTCTGCCAGGGTTAGCACCTTCAGTGGAACTTCCTCCGGCCGGATCTCAACAGGGGATATTCCCGGCCCACGTTCGACAGTAGCAGCGGGAGACTCCGCCTGTGCTTCAGGCTCCTCTAGTCCCTCTGACAGTTCAGATACAGCTTCGACAAGCGGCGTTTCTCGCTCTTTCACGTCAGCGCGGCTTTCTCTTTCCTTTTGAAGCTCCCTCATTTCCATCCGCTCATCCACACGTTCAGCTACCATATCAGCCAGAAGTTCATAGTCGATCTCCGGCCTCAACTTCATGGCGAGTCTCTCACAGCCAGACAGCACAAATGCTACAGATAACAAAGCCATAACTGATCCCATCGCAATTCGCCGTTTCACTTTGCCTCTCCTTTTTCCACTTCCTCCAGTTCTGTTTTCTTCTCTTTTGTCAGATCCACCTCATGGAATTCACCCCCCTCTGGCAATACCATGTAGAATCTGGAAGTATAATCAATTTCAATTTCCATATTTTCCATCTGGCACTCAAGCAAATGCCCACCCGATTTTCTATCTTCAGTGATAAAGTGAATATGATATCCCGGAACGTTTATTCCTTCCACATACGCCGGGCACCAGAACCCTACCATAATGCCTTCTACATCATGAAACTCGAATGTTGGCTGGTTTTTGACCACCTCAACAAGCCGGGGATACGGCTTACTCTGCCTGGGAACGCTCCTCGTTTTGATATACTTGAAGTTTCCTTTCATCCTAATAGCATAGAAAACGCTTTTCGTTGGCAACAGATCGTCCAGATATTGCTCCAACTGCTTATAATCCATGGCCTTATCTAACAATACTGAGCTATCAGGGTCAAAGAAGGTTACGACGGCGAACGGCGTCTTCATCGAATCATCGACAGGATAAGCTATCCCATCAGCTTTTATCTGATAGAATTTACCATCCAACCCGATCATCTCTCCGTCGAGGCCGTTGAAAGTGCCTATCCCAAAGTTCCCATGTTTCTTCAACTCTTGATAGGTTACTTCTCCATCATAGACACCCTCAAGCAGGGCATTAATAGTGGATGTCTGGAATAGAACATCCTTATCCTTCCGCAGACTTGAGCATCCAAATATAGCTGTGACCAAGAATGCCGTTACCAATAGATAGCGAGTGATCTTCACCATTCCTTCCTCCTGTCCTGATGAAAGATGAATACTGATGGTTAGTCATTTCTGACAACCCCTGAATTATTATATCACAGACATGCTCTTTGTCCAGATAATTTTCGCTCCTCCGCTGCTCAACTTTCACTTGATTATTTTCCATTGTCGATCTAAAATCATAGGTAGAAAAGGGGGTGTGAATACGAATGTCACAATTTCAACTGGTATCAGATTTCAAACCTACAGGCGATCAGCCACAGGCCATTGAAAAGCTGACTGAGGGATTACGCAAAGGTTACAAATACCAGACGCTGCTTGGGATAACTGGCTCTGGAAAGACTTTCACCATGGCTAACGTGATCCAGAACGTCCAGAAGCCCACGCTGGTCATATCTCATAACAAGACTTTGGCTGCCCAGGATTACCGCGAGTTCAAGGAGTTTTTCCCGAGCAATGCTGTTCACTACTTCGTAAGTTTCTATGACTACTATCAACCGGAAGCCTATATCCCTCAGACCGACACTTTTATTGAAAAGGATGTTAAGATCAACGATGAGATCAACCGCTTGAGGCTGGCTGCCACAAGCTCGCTCATGTCTCGTCGGGATGTCATTATAGTAGCGAGCGTTTCCTGTATCTACGGCCTCGGCTCGCCAGAAGAGTACAAATCTCAGAGCCTGGAGCTGCGGAAGGGCGATATAATGAGCCGTAACGAGATGCTCCGCGCCCTGGTGGACATCAGGTATGAGCGCAATGACATAGATCGCGCTCCCGGCAACTTTCGCGCCCGGGGCGACGTGGTGGAGGTATTCCCGGCGTATGCGGATACAGCTTTCAGGATCGAACTGTTCGGCGATGAGATCGACAGGATAACCGAGATCAACACACTCACCGGGGAAATCCTCGATCAGCCAGAACAGATCTCCATATACCCGGCAAAGCATTTCATGACCGCAGAGGAAAGGCTTGAACAAGCTCTGTTGGATATCGAGGAGGAACTCCAGGAGCGCATTGATTACTTTATCAGTAGAAACAAGCTTCTGGAAGCGCAGCGGATCGAGATGAGGACCAATTTCGATCTGGAAATGATGCGCGAGATGGGATACTGCCTCGGCATCGAGAACTACTCCCGACACCTGGCAGGTCTGCAACCCGGTGAGCCGCCCTATACGCTTCTGAATTTCTTCCCAGATGACTATCTCCTGTTCATAGATGAATCGCACGTCACTCTGCCTCAGCTTCGCGGTATGTATCTGGGCGATAGGTCTCGGAAGCACACGCTTGTTGAGTATGGCTTCAGATTGCCCTCCGCGTTGGATAACCGGCCCCTTCGGTTCGAGGAGTTCGAGCGGCGGATCAATCAAGTCATTTTCGTATCGGCAACGCCAGCCGAGCATGAACTTGAAATAAGCCAGCAAGTAGCCGAGCAGATCATCAGGCCGACGGGATTGATGGATCCCCAGATATCCGTCAAACCCTCAGAAGGACAGATCGACGATCTGATAGGTGTTATAAATCAGCGCGTCGAAAAGAACCAGAGAGTCCTTGTGACAACCCTGACAAAACGTATGGCAGAGGACCTGGCCGATTATCTCACAGAAATGGGTATCAGAGCGCGCTACCTGCACTCAGAGATCAATACACTTGAGCGGGCGGAGATCATCCGCGATCTACGGAGCGCTAAGTTTGATGTGCTTGTGGGTATCAATCTGATGCGGGAGGGACTGGACCTGCCTGAGGTTTCATTGGTGGCCATACTGGACGCTGATAGTCAAGGGTTCTTGAGATCGGAGACGGCAATGATCCAGATTGCAGGCAGGGCTGCTAGAAACGTTGATGGCGCGGTCATCATGTATGCAGATGAGATCACACCATCTATGGGGAAAGTCATTAGAGAGACAGAGCGCCGTCGCAACGCGCAGTTGGATTACAACAGCAAGCATGATATCACACCTGCCACGATAGAAAAGGCTGTCAAGGACCTCATTGACCGTGCATCGGCTGAGGAAGAGGAAGAAGAGGGAAGACTGGAAGTTGACACGACCTTCATGTCGCAGGAAGAGGCCACTCAGATAATCGAGGAGCTGGAGCAGGAGATGCGAGAAGCTGCCGAAAATCTGGAGTTCGAGAAGGCAGCGGCCATAAGAGATCAGATCGCGGAGTTGAAAGAAGCTCTGTCAGTGCAGATTGGTTAACCCTCCGGATTCTCTTCCTTACATTTGATGTATACCCGCGGTCTCCACACGTGCCGCATCCAGCAAGTTTCTAACGTCCTCCACTTGATTCCAATTGAAACGCAAGGCGACACCACAGTCGCTGGATAGCTCGCGCGGTGTGGGAATCAATTTGACAGTAAGGTTGCCTTTCTTCAGTGTCTTCTCTGCGCGCATAGCTGCCGAGGTGGTGTAGAATAGCACGACTCCATAGGTACTCATTTGAAAGGAGGTTAGTCTATGACTAATACCATTTCCATTATTTGTCTGTGCATTACAGACGGGACTGGAAAGTCCCGTCTATCGCGCGGTGGTAATGTCCCCAACACGATAGGCGGGACATTCCTGTCCCGCTCGGAGGCATATCCCAATGCACAATCAAATTATGGAATTGGTATAAGTAGGTTGGGTTAAGAAAGCCAACGTTCCAGTCACCTTTCAGTATTACTGGCTGAATTGCCAATCACTGGACTAAGCCTCGCTAACCCAACCCAACCTACAATTGGAAACTTAGTTGCCAGAGCAGTAGTGCATTGACAAGTAAATCTGTGTGGAGTAGCAAGCTTTAGCTTGCGTCCCCATAACGCAGGCTGAAGCCTGCTACTCCAGTAGATGACACTGTGAAGAATTAAGTTGTCAGTGCAGTAGTCTATGACATTATCAGGAAGATAACAGATTCCGAGTAGAATGGCAAGTGAATTCCACAGACTGGTCGCCAGATACACTATCCGACAAGAAAGCCATGCTGGTGTTCCTTCGACTGCTTCTTGATGAAGAAGGTAATCAGTTATTCACGCTTCAGGAACTATCGGTGCTCTTTTCTTCCTCAGGCCTGCTTTGGAGATTTCCGTTGACACGACCCCGAGAAGATGCTAAATTGCTATCGAGGTTTTCTGGTGGCAATATTATAGGCCATCATTGGTAGGAGACAGGATAGGTTGATGATGGAGAGATATGTGAAGTGGATGAGATGGAAATTCAGGAAGGCGAATCGGAGGTTACGAAGAAGATCATCGAGTTTCTCCGCTCGAAGGGGATAGATTTCGATAAGCTGGAGCACGTACCAGTTACTACTAGCAGCGCAGCGGCAGGGGCACGCGGGAGCCGCCTTTCACAGGGGGCCAAGGCGATAGTTGTAAAGGCTGATGATCGGTACTATCACCTAATCATTTCCGCTGCTGTAAGGGTGGACAACAGGAAGCTTCGGAAAATACTTGGGACGCGGCGCGTCAGGTTCGCGACAGCGGAGGAACTATTTGAGCTTACCGGCTGTCCGCCGGGCGCGGTCCCGCCCTTTGGGAACCTGTTCGGGCTGCCAGTCCTTATGGATAATGCCCTCATGTCGGAGGAGACAGTCTATTTCAATTGCGGAAGCCACACTGTCTCACTTCGCATGGCGCGCTCTCATCTCGTCGCCGCGACTGAAGCACAGATAGAGGATTTCCATAAGTCAGCAATGAGTGATCAGTGATGGGTAAGTGCTCGACGAGATTAGTCTCTGTTTATGGCTCAAATCCCTTAGCCTCCTTTGCAAGTGGGACAAGGCAACTCTCCCCATTCGTATCAACTTAGGGTCTATCCGAAAACCTATCAAACCATCTAGTTAGAAGTGGTACTTGTCATGATGAGTTGCCAGTCTCTGCGTAGGGGCGACGCATACGTCGTCCCATCCATCAAGTGCTATGGGTATCATTTCAAAGTGAGGTAACTATCATGAACCATTTCAGGCGCCAGGTTGTGGGATGTGTCTTGGTTCTGCTCGTGGGAGTATTTGGATGCTCAAAGCCAGCCAGGAAACTCTATACCATCGGAGTGTTTCAGTTCAATTCCAACCCTCTTCTGGATGCCACCAGGGAGGGCTTTGTTGAAGCCCTCAAGGACGCTGGTTATGAAGACGGTATCAATATTAAGTTTGACTTCAAGAATGCACAAGGCGATATATCTACCACCCAGTTAGTTGCACGGAAGTTCGTTCAAGATAAGGTTGATATAATCTGTGCCATATCCACTCCCTGTCTTCAGTCAGCGATAAGCGCAACTGAAGAGATTCCCATCATATTTGGCGCAATAGCGAATCCTTATCGAGTGGGAGCCGGGCAGGATTCCGTCAATCATCGGGCAAACGTAACTGGCGCGTCGTCGCCTTCTCCGATAAGGGCCGGGATGGAGTTATTGCTGGAGGTAATGCCGGATACCCAGAGAGTAGGAACTCTGTGGAATCCGACAGAAGAGAATTCGCAATATGATATTGAGAGAGCGAGAAATATATCAAAGGAGCTGGGATTGGAGCTAGTCAGCTTACCTGTGACGGCCTCAAGTGAGGTTCTCATGAGCGCTCAAGCTCTCGCCGGGAAACACATTGATGCTATCCTCCAGATCCTGGATAATGTAGTATGTTCATCCATCGAATCGGAAATAAAAGCTGCTAATGAGAACCATATTCCTTTGCTCACCTTAGACCCGATCTATGCGGAAAAAGGTGTTTGCGCGGGAATAGGGTGGGATTACTTTCAAAATGGTTACAAGTCAGGCAAACTGGCTATCAGAGTAATGAGGGGAGAGAGGCCTGCGGTAATACCTTTCCAGAGTCTGGAAGTGGTAAAACTAAATATCAATCTAAAAGCCGCTGAACTGCAGGGGGTGAGTTTCCCGAAAAGTGTTCTGGAACGTGCGGATAAGATAATCGAGTAAATGTCACGGCGGCAATCTACTAAGTATCCGGGCAAAAGTCTTTTGACATCAGTGTTGATGACCATTTATCTGTCATTCTGAGCGAAGCGAAGAATCTCTTGGCCAAGGTAACAGTGTTTGAGAGATTCTTCGCTTCGCTCAGAATGACATTGATTTGGGAACTGTTAAATTACTTCTGTCCACATACTTAAGGTAGCGAGGGAAAATGCCTGTCAAAAAGCCTTCCAACATTATATATGGAGTTGACGAGAAGCTGCCATTGTGGATGACGCTCTTCCTCGGATTTCAGCATGTATCTGTTTACAGCATAACTCTGATATTTCCTGTAGTCATTGTAAGGGAAATGGGCGGCACCACTTCTCAAGCAGCCTTCCTGGTCAGCATATCCATGATCGCCGGGGGCATAGGCGCTATCGTTCAGGCATTACCAAAAGGCCCAGTAGGCTCAGGGTATCTCTGCCCTCAGGTATGTGGTCCTTCGTTCCTAACGGCTTCGATCATGGCTGCAAAAGCCGGCGGACTATCCCTTTTGTTTGGAATGACCTTTATATCTGGTTTATTCGAGGGGTTATTCTCAAGAGTATTGAATCGCTTAAGGTTGCTCTTCCCTACTGAGGTGATCGGTTTGATTGTGGCTATGGTGGGCATTACGGCTATCCGTGTCGCATCCACAAACTTTTTGGGGCTTGATAGTTCGGACTCTGTGATCGAGAGAGCAGAGGTGTTTGTTGCACTTCTAACTCTCGTTTCGATAATCGGTCTGAATGTCTGGAGCAAAGGTCATTTCAAACTTTTCTGCGCCCTGATTGGGATGACTGTTGGTTATATTGCGTCGTATATTCTGGGGCTTCTAGGTGATGAGCAGATCGCCCAGATCGCCGGCTCCTCTCTTGTATGGTTTCCATTCCTAGAGCATCCCGGTTGGTCATTCAATCTGTCTCTTTTGGGCCCATTTATCATAGCGATGCTTTGCTCTTCATTGAAAAGTGTTGGCGACGTGACTACCTGTCAGAGAATCAACGATGCAGAGTGGATACGCCCGGAAATGGACAATATCAGCAAAGGTATACTTGCCGATTCTATCGGCTGTATGTCAGCAGGATTGCTTGGTGGCATGGGACAGTCCACTTCCTCGTCAAACGTCGGCCTCTCCATCGCAACAGGAGTAACCAGCAGAACGGTTTCCTTTGCTATGGGAGGGTTTCTCATCTTTCTCGGTTTCTTCCCGAAACTTGCGTCCGTGTTCGCCATTATGCCCAAACCGGTTATGGGCGCAACTCTCATGTTCTCTCTCAGCTTTATGGTAGTCGCCGGGTTTCAGATTATGATGTCAAGAATGATTGATGTCAAAAAAACTTTCGTTATAGGAGTGTCCCTGATCTTTGGACTGACTGTGGACATTATGCCAGATGTGTTCGCTCGTTCTCATCCATGGATAAGACCCATCTTCAGTTCATCGCTCTCAACGGCTACGGTTACAGCAATCTTCCTGAATCTGATATTCAGGATGGGTACTTCGCAGAAAGCGAGACTAGATGTCATACCCGGTCCGGGTTCTCCGGAGAAGATATTCAGTTTTATGGACAGTAATGGAGGAAAATGGGGAGCAAGAAAAGAAGTGGTTTACAAAGCAATGGGGGCTGTAAATGAGTTTGTGGAAGCGGCATTTGAGCACGAACTGACTCGAGAGAATATCCGGGTGAATGCCAGTTTCGATGAGTATAATCTTGATGTGGACATTTACTATCAGGGCAGACTGATTGAGTTCCCTGTAGAACGACCCGATGTAAGCAAGTTGCTCACCGATGAGGAAGTACAGTTGAAACTTTCTGCATTTTTGGTAAGAGAGTATGCAGACGGAATAGAAGCCAGTGCGGAGAATGGCGGGTGTCATATTCACCTGCACTTTGCTCATTAGATACTGGGAAATAATCCTAGAGCACTGGCAACTTAATTCTTCACAGTGTCATCTACTGGAGTAGCAGGCTTATGAGCGTTGAATAATTGATCGGGTAATACAGTTTCGCGTTAGATAGACTGTCCCGATCCGTGTCATTCTGAGCGAAGCGAAGAATCTCTGTGAGGACGGTGTCTCTCTTGAGAGATTCTTCGCTTCGCTCAGAATGACAAACGTTACCCGATTATTTTCTCAAAGTCCATCAGCCTGCGTTAGAGACGCAAGCTAAAGCTTGCTACTCCACGTGAATTTAACTGCCAAAGCACTAGCCGCAATGAGCCACATTAGGCTGAAAGCGAAAATAGAATCACTCCCAGAATTATTTGATTTCATGAGTAGTCAGTGCGACGGACATTCAGTGTCGTCAAAGGACCGACTTTCGATTATGCTGATTGTGGAAGAGTTGGTGACCAATATATGCTATTATGCCTATCCGAATACAGAGGGCGATTTTGAGGTTGATATGGAATTTCTTTCAGACCGCTGCCTCGTCAAAATTACTGATTCGGGTAATCCTTTTGATCCCACTAAGGTTCAGAAGCCTGATACTACATCTCCCCTTGCAGAAAGGAAAATCGGAGGTATGGGGCTTCTTCTTGTTAGAGAGAATGCAGATGACTTTCAGTATGAGAGGATTGAGGACAGAAATATTGTTAGGATTGCTAGAAGACTGGGGGAGATAGAGATATGAAAGAATCCACTCATCGCTGGATTATCTGACCCCCAGCGGAGTTTGAGGCTCAGTATAAGAAGGAGCGTGAGGTGCGGTGGGTAACGTAGAAAAGGAGAAATTGCCAGCGGAGGGGGAAAGCAGCATTGAAGGCACACTCCTGATGCTGGATGATGCGACTCCACATGTGGCTGTGCCTGTCCAGGCAATTCAGGACGGAAAGGTGATCGCCACCACACTGAGCGATGGGACTGGGAGATACCAGTTCGTCAACCTGAACCCGGGAGTGTATCAGGTGCGGTGTCAGGTTCTTGGGGGATATGTCTATTACGGACAGACAACAGTGGCACAGGCATCCTTGCCTGTGAGGGGTAAGGGGGAAACATCCACAGGCAGGGATGCCTGTGCCACCGAACAACGCGAAACTCTACAGGTCGAAAGCGGCAAAACCCTCAAGGACATCGACTTTCGCTTCGCGCCCTTCAAAAAGGGAACATGGAGAACTTACACGTACCTGGATGGATTGGCAGATCACTCTGTCCGTGCCATCTATTGCGACCCGGACGGGGTGATGTGGTTTGGGACAACATACGGTGTTTCCCGGTACGATGGGAAGGAGTTTGTCAACTTC
>SMTZ1_10007973_pt1 | contig 12236 bp, 12 predicted proteins | sample DeeMarSWOR136_30_FD_25667 | JGI IMG/M metagenome (IMG submission 25667) | reverse complement strand
AAACCGTCCTCTCCCGAGGCCTCTGGCCAAACCCAACCGAAAAACCCAACTTCCATTCCTTGCTGCCCAGCTCAAAAGCAAGATACAAATCACCCCGATTCCTGGTATACTGCCTTTTGTGGGCTGTTAGCTGGTCCATAGCTCCCTCCTTTTGGTTTAAAGGAGCTTACCACTAGCGGCCCACTTTGTTTAGGCCTTCAGGCCTACATAGGATCTAACTGTATTAGAGGACAAGCATTCTGGCTCAAATTAACGAATTGCGATTGGAATCTATGATGATCACGGTTAAGTCCAAACTGTCTGATTCATCTTGAATCAATCGGGTAGCCGGGGCGGTTGCCCGCCCCTGGCTCCCACATCGGTTGCAACTTTCCAGGATATTAATTTGTCTTTTTTGTCTCTTTAAATTTCTTCAATACTCCAAGAACATGATCTATATCATACTTAGTATGATCAGCCGAAACCTGGAATCTTATTTCCTCATCCCCTTTTGGAACTACCGGATAATTCAACCCAGTAGCTAATATGCCATTCTCGGTCAGGAATTGAACCAGTTCAGACGTTCTTTTTGTATCCCTAATCATCAGCGGCACAACCGGATGCTCGCTTTCTATAATCTCATAACCCAAATCAACCATTCCTTTTTCAAAACGTCTTGTAAGTTTGCGCAGATTCTCTAATAACCGGATCCCCGTTTCGCTATCTAAAATATCCAGGGCTTTCATTGCCGAGCCTGCTTCCGAAGGAGTAATGGGATTTGAATATATATAAAAAGGAGCTGTCTCCCGCAGATAGTTTATGATCGTAGAATTTGCCGCTAAATATCCGCCATTCACTCCCAAGGCTTTTCCCAAAGTTGCAACTATTATGTCTATGCCTTTCGCATTAGTATATTCCTCAGTTCCTCGTCCAGTTTGACCAAAAGCACCTACACCATGGGAATCATCTACAATGGTAATAATGCCTTCTTCAAATTCTGGATCATATTTTTTGGCAATTTCTTCAATAATATTCAGTGGCGCATAGTCGCCTCTCATACTGAAAATTCCATCTGTAACGATTAGGACCCGCTTTCCTTTCCTGATAGCATTTTTTATTTTGTCTTCGAGATCAGTCATACCCAGATGTTTGTAAATCTCCTTGATTTTGGGTCGAGAAAGCCTGATAGCATTGATAATACAATTATGGTTCAATTCGTCACTAATGACAATGGTCTCATCGTCTATTAGCGGTGATAAAATTCCCATCATGGTGGCATAAGCAGAACTGAAAATCATTGCCGATTCCCGGTTATGGAACTTCGCCAATTTTTTTTCTAATTCAATATGTGGTTGATAAGTGCCGCTAATAAAACGGACTGCCCCAGGACCAACACCATATTTTTTTGAAGCTTCTTCTTCTGCCTCAATTATCTCTCTGCACAACGACATGCCGAGATAAGAATTGGAATTCATTCTGAGAAATTCCATTTCTCCGCGTCCTTCAATAAAGTATCGTGGGCCTTTCTTATGTTCAGCAGGTTTCACGCCTGTTATCACCATTTCCCTGCCCTTAAGTGTCCCTCTTTCTTTTAGTTCATCAAGTTTTTCAACTAATACGTGTCCTAATTTTTTAACTGACATTTTGTTCCTCCTATGAATTAACGAGCAAAAAACTAAGCACAACGGAATCAACCACATAAATCTTTTCAGTAAAGAGAAAACCACCTCTGAAATGCAGTTGATGCGATTTTGCTCCGATTTAGAGTATTAAGATTTTTGGTGCTAATGTTTTTTTATTTTGAGTTTTTGAGAGAGTTTTTCTATCATGTCTTTTGTCATAGATTCGAGGTCATATTCCGGTTGCCATCCCCACTCTTCACGAGCTGCGCTATCATCCATATTATTCGGCCAAGAGTCAGCAATTGCCTGTCTGAGAGGATCTATTTTGAAATCCATGGTGAATTCTGGAATTATTTTTTTGATTGCAGCAGCAATGTTCTCCGGAGCAACACTCATAGCCGTGACATTAAAGGCATTTCTATGTTTAAGTTTTGCTGGGTTTACTTCCATGAGGTCAATCGCAGCTTTTAGCGCATCTGGCATATAAATCATATCCAAATAAGTACCTTTCTTGAGATAACAAGTGTATTTATTTTGCTTGATCGCATCATAGTAAATTTCTACAGCATAATCCGTGGTGCCGCCGCCCGGTAGAGTTTTATAAGAAATAATTCCAGGATAGCGAACTCCCCGCGTATCCACACCAAATCTCTTGAAATAATAATCGCAAAGCAGTTCGCCAGCGACTTTAGTAACCCCATACATTGTGTTCGGACGCTGAATTGTCTCTTGTGGCGTTCTATTTAAAGGAGTGGTTGGCCCAAACGCACCGATAGAACTCGGAGTAAAAACAGAGCATTTATATTTCCTCGCCACTTCTAACACGTTATAAAGACCAATCATATTCACGTTCCAGGCGAGTTGGGGAGTTGCTTCCGCCACTGCAGAAAGTAATGCCGCAAGATGATAGATGGTGCCCACCTTATATTTCTTTACCATTTCTGCAACTGTATTTATCTCTGTACAATCGATAAAGTGAAATGGACCCGATTCAAGCAAAGTTTTATCTGGCTTTGTTTTATGACCTGTAGCTATAATATTTTCGCTACCGTATTTTTTTCGTAAGGCCATCGTCAATTCCGAGCCAATTTGTCCTGCGGCACCGGTTACTAAGAGGTTTTGCATTTTACTTCCTGACTTTATAAAAAATCAGTAATTTTTACTGACAGTAAAAACTCAGGCGTACCGAGGTCGTTTTCCGATAAAGCCTGTGGCATGGGAGTTATCAATCATCAAACGGCATCATACCTTTCGCCAAGTTCACAGATTCTGTCGAGAGGGGAAAAGTCGTTGATCCTGTGATAGGCTTTCTCCAGAGGACAAAATGAACTAAAGTCCTTTTGCCTGAGAGTTTCATTCCAACCTTAAAGGGAGTTGAACCTTCGGCGGTCCGACCAGCTAAAATACGTACGCTGCTGGGGAATCTCTCCTTTAATCCACTTATGTCTTTATAACATAAAGTAACACCACAAAAAAACTCTTTTTGGGAAAGTTATCCTTATCGTCTTATCGGCCACCCTACATGCGATGCGGAATCTCTTGGGCAAAAGAGGTAAGGATATTTTGGCATTTTTTGGTTGTCCCTAGTTTTCGAGTATCTGTCTTTGCTCCCTTGACCATCTTTGATCTCCATAAGAGTATGATCGATCCCCGAGGATGGAATATTGCCTCGGTGGCTGGGATCTTTATTGCTTTATTTATTTCTTTCAAATTCGGAATACGGAGGAATCAAGAATCCTAACTGAACTATTGATCTTTCACTTTTCTCAAACTTATCGATTTGCGTTTGATATCTTTCTCCGTTTGGGTATATGTCCCAGGTTATGTGAAGGGATGGCATCAGTATCCGGACTTTTTTCCGGTCATGCTTTCTATTTTTACCTTAATAATTGCTGCATTATTGACAGCGTCTTCGGGATATTCAAATGATGATTTACCCGAATAATGCTCCATAATAATATCTAAAGCCTTTCTTTTTTCCTCAAAACCCTCAACAAAAAAAGCTTTTCCAAATCCAATAATACTATGATATTTCATGCTCCACCCACACGCATTTTCTTCTTTTACTATTTCGTGATCAATATCAATTTCGAAACAGACGGTATTATTGCTCCTAATCATTTCTATTTTCTTGCCCTCCCTTGCGGAATGGAAGTATAAGCAGTTATCTTTATAACCAAAATTGAGTGGAACGATATATGGCACATTGTTCTCAGATAAACCAATTCTGCAAACAGCTGCCCTCTTTATTATAGATGTGATTGTATTTTCATCCTTAATTTCCTTGTCTTTTCTCCTCATTTCTCCTCACTTTTCTTAGCAATTTTTTTATATAACGTCTCGCGGATAAAGAAGTTATAGAAGGCAATTTGGGTGAAAGGAAACGAAGCCTTTCTTAGAAGTTTGTGGAAATCCTGACGCCTTTCATTCTATTTCTTATACCCCACGGGCATGATGATAAGAGGTTCGTGTCCCTTTGGTGCTCCGATTGCCTTGGCCACTACATCATCATGGAAAGCTCCCACGATCCGGGCTCCCAAACCCAAAGCCCCTGATTGAAGGAAGATATTCTGCCCCACGTGGCCAATCTCGATTTGAGCATGTCGAATCCCCTTGTTGCCGTATTTGCGGGTGATCCTTTCATACTCCGAGGTGATGACGAAAATAACCGGGGCCCTGGCCATCCACATCTGCCAAAGGGATGAACTGGCGACTCCTCTTCTCCTATCCCCTTCACGGACGAGCTGAATACTGTGGCTTGAAGGTTGGTAATAGTATACCCCGGACTTCAACCCTGCAATCCCTCCCTTCCCCACAACGGCATATACATCCAGTGGATAGAGGGCTCCTCCTGATGGGGCCGCACGGAGACCTTCCCATCATAGGCGGGCTTGGAGAGTCGAATGTACTCTCCTTTTTCAACCTCCCCCCGACTATGAGTCGCTGCCGCCAAGCTAACGAGGAAAAAAAGCCATGATAGTGATTGCTTCATTACTTTCCCTCCTACCACTTGATATGTTCCAAGACATATAGAGATTGAATTGGGATTTCCAACATCTGCTGGTCAATGTCCGAATCGCAATTTCCCCTACGGGCGAGAACCGGCAAAGGAATTGTCTGCTATTGAATCGATGGAATAGGATAGGGAAACCGGACAGCGGATCAAGGCCTCTTCAGATACCTCTCCTTCAGCATCAAATAGTTCTGACAGTGCTTCTGAATCCTCTTTTTCAGTCGTTCATCGACCTGGCCCACTATCTTGCCCGGTACTCCAAGGACCAGAGAATAGGGAGGGATGACCGTTTCCTCCGTCACGATAGCACCAGCCCCGATAATAGAGTATTCCCCAATCACACATCCATTTAGGACTTTGGCACCGATGCCGATGAGGCAGTTGCTCTTCACCGTGGATGCATGGATCAACCCACAGTGCCCCACGGTGACATTGTCTCCAACGCTCACGGGTTTCCCGGCATCCGCATGGAGGATCGATGCATCCTGTATGTTGGAATTCTCACCGATGGATATCGGTCCCATGTCCCCCCTGATAATGGTATTGAACCATATGCTGGAATGTTTTCCGATTGTTACCTCCCCCAAGACAACAGCCGTTGGGGCGATGAAAATAGTCGAGTCGAAGTTTAGGTTCCCGTCTATCATAAGGTCACACCCCCACGTATCGCGTTTCGCTCCCTAACCTAACCAACCGTGTTAGTTCAGTCAAGGTTTTTTCGTCGTGACAAGTCGTCCGAAGCACGAAACCGGAGGAAATTCAACCCTTAGGATGGAAAGTCTCCCGAATTTCTGGAGAACATCAGAGTATTGATGACCATAACTTTTGCTTCTTTCTCCCAGCTTCAGTGGGGATATTCAGGAAATCAATGGAGAAAATGATGGCCAGACTGCGGGGTGTCTTGCCTTTGTCACCCTCGGGGTGCTCGTTCGGCACTTCTTGCTCCCCTTGAACGCATTGTTCTTGCGGCTTGTTTATGAGGGAAATCGTGATTATATTTTTACTTGAGTCAACAGAAAGATAGAAGGGAGGAGAAACAGTCGTGGGAAAAGTCTTCCGATGGATATCAAACCATGGCCCCAACGTTGATGGTAAGCGAATCCTTCCAGCCGAACTAGATTCCCATGACAGTCTCTTCGATGCTTACTCGAGGGCAGTTATCAGTGCGGCGGAGAGGGTCAGTCCTGCGGTTGTTAGGATCGATGTTCATCAGCGGCTGAGAGGACGGCAGGCAACTGATCTGCGCCTGCCCCAAGAGGTGCACGGCAATGGTTCTGGATTTATCTTCACGCCGGATGGTTTCATTCTTACAAACAGCCACGTGGTGCATAATGCGACCAAGATTGAGGTGATTCTCACCGATGGCCGTCGTTATCATGCTGAGATGGTAGGCGATGCCCCGGATACAGATCTAGCCGTAATAAGAATCGATGCATCGAACATGGTGCCGGCGAATTTGGGAGACTCGCAATTAATACGAGTTGGTCAACTGGTGATCGCCATTGGCAACCCTTATGGTTTCCAGTGCACGGTGACCGCGGGAGTTGTGAGCGCTCTCGGGCGCTCGCTCAGGGCCAGCTCTGGTAGGCTCATAGATGACATCATTCAGACCGATGCAGCGCTTAACCCCGGCAGCTCAGGCGGCCCCCTCGTCACCTCGCGCGGAGATGTCATAGGCGTTAGTACAGCGGTCATTCTGCCAGCACAGGGCATCTGCTTCGCCATTGCCATTAACACGGCGAAGTTTGTTGCCGGACGCCTCATCAAAGACGGGACAATCAGGCGAGCTTACATAGGTGTGGGGGGCCAAAATAGTCCACTCCCTCGTCGCATTGTACGCCTCTATGACTTGCCCGTCGAGAGCGGGGTCTCGGTCGTCTCACTTGAAAAAAACAGCCCTGCACAAAGGGCTGGCTTGCTTCAAGGAGATGTGATAGTTGGTTTTGATGATCAACCGATTTCCGGCATCGATGACCTCCACAGGTTATTGACGGAGAAGCAGATTGGAGTGAGATCGCAACTGATTATCATACGACGCTCTGGGAAGATGGTTTTTGATATCGTTCCTGAAGAATCTAGAGCGAGAACATGAGCCCGGTCTTGGTGAGACGGTTGGTTGAGAAATTCGGAGGGGAGGTGAAAAAATGGATGCCATGGACGCAATTCTCTCCAGGAGAAGCATCCGAAAATACACCACAAAACCAGTGCCCGACCAACTGGTAAAGGAAGTGCTAGAAGCGGCCATGAGTGCTCCTTCCGCAGGAAACGAGCAGCCTTGGCATTTTATCGTGATTACTGATCGTCAAATTCTCGATGAGATACCCAAGTATCACCCATATTCGCACATGGTAAGAGAGGCCCCCGTGGCAATTCTGGTTTGTTGCGATCTCCAATTGGACAAACACGATGGATTCTGGGTTCAGGACTGTGCGGCAGCCACCGAGAACCTTCTCGTTGCCGTCCAAGCCCAAGGGTTAGGAGGGGTCTGGTTGGGAGTCTATCCGAGAGAGCAGCGTATAACTGGTCTCCGGAAGCTGCTGGCCATTCCGGAACACGTGATACCCTTTTCTCTGATTCCCATTGGCTATCCAGCAGAAGACAAGCCCAGAGCGGATCGTTATAATACGGCAAGGGTCCACCACAACCGTTGGCAACAACAGATTACGAGATAGAAAATTTCAAACTGAGATCTCTGAAAAGCCAGAAAAACGAGCTCTGAGCCCGAATCTATCCCCTCGTTGAACTAAAATATATACTGCCCTTACAGCATGACTGCAGCACCGCAACACCGCAGCACGAAATTGGCGGATGATCCATGGTTTCCTTAGCCCTCATCGGGACTATTCATCGGGATCCCAATGGCCTGCCAAGGCTCATGGAAACCCTGGAAAGGGAATCTCCCGACATCATCACCCTAGAGATGAGCGAGTATGCGGTGGACTTCAGGGAGAGGAACGGCCCTCGCCTCAAAGAGAAGTTATTCGACATCTTACGAGGCCTTCATGAAGAATCCATCCAAAAGCAAAGGGGGAAACTCGATAGACCTCAAAACCCATTCGAAATCAAGGCCATTCAGGGAATCCTTTACACCCTGGAATTACCGTTCGAGTTTAAGGCGGTAAAAGCCTATTGTGAACAAACCCGGATTTCCTTTCGCTGTATAGACTTATCGAAATTTTCACGGGATAAACTGAAAACGCTCCGGGAAGAGATGATTACGGAGGAAAATCTGGGGAAGATCCTGTCCTTCGCCCCCATGGACCCCCATGAGGAATTACTGAAACAGCGGGCCCTAGCGCGGAGGCTAACCTCTCAGGACGCGGATAAACTCTTCATCGAGGCCTTCTTGGATGGAAAAACCGGGGATGGGATGGTCCATCGTGATCGGTATATGAGCCTCCGGATCAAGGAGATCCTAAAAAATCAGGGGAAAACCCTCCACGTTGGGGGGTGGGAACATCTGCTGGATGATCCCGGGGGAAAGACCCTCTACGGCTTCCTAAAGGATCTTCGGCCTCAGCGAATCCTCTCCCTTTAATCCTCGTTACTTACTCTTGTCGAGATGTCCTTGATCGTGGTATGGCTCAACACATCGCTCGTTGCCTCCCTTGCCCTCTTGAATATCCCCGCGATCACCTCCTTCTGGCGATCCTGGGGCAAGGAGGCCGCCACGAGGTTTTCCCCCTGCGTTGCCTCCACGATCTCCTTCAACGTCACCTGGTCGAGATCCCTTCCGGGGAGAAATTTCTCCCTGGCTTCGTCAACGCTGGCCGCGATATTCCCCTTTCTCAAATTCAGTAGAATCTCATCCATCAACTCGTATGTGATGTTCAGCCTATTGGCCAGTTCAACTGCCGAAAGGGGCCCCTTACCTCCATGGAAATGATCCCTGAGGGCTAAAACTACCCTAACCCCATAATAGGGATTGTATGAGGGATCACCTGGAGACATCCTCTTCTCCTCGGGGGCCAGCCGGTGATATTGAAAGGTGAAGGTCACCTCTGCCCCAAATAACACGATCACCCACGAGATGTAGATCCAAATGAGGAAGGCAGGGAGGGTGCCTAGAATCCCGTAGATCTTGTTGAAATGGGCGTATTGGGTAATATAGATTCCAAACCCCCATCTCGCATAGGAGAATAATGCTGTGGCCACAATAGCCCCGATGACGGCGGGAAAGGCGTTCACCTTGGTATTGGGAAGAACCCGATAGGCCAAAAAAATAACACCGAAAATGACTAGCAAGGGGAGAAAGTACTGAATTGAACTCCTGATCAACTCATGCTCAAGCAAGCTTCCAACTAATCTGACATGGTAAAACTTGCTGCTTAAGACGATGGAGGCGGCTACGAGGATGGGCGAAACAGTGACAACGCTCCAGAAGGCCATGAGTTTGCTGAGCAGCTTCCTTTTCTCGGTGACGCGCCAAATGGAATTAAAGGAACCCTCCACCGTGTTGAGCAGGGCAACGGCGGTAAAGACAAGAACCAGACCCCCAAGAATGCTCAAGGCCGCGGTATTTCTCGCAAACTTTTGGATATTTTCAACAATAACCTCCTGGAAGGAAGCCGAAGCCGTGGGGAGCAGATATTGCATTAACAGATCCTGGACTGTCTCCGGGGAGAACTTGAAACGGGAAAGAATGGCCAGGGAAATGGCAGCAAGGGGAACCAGGGATAACAGGGTGGTGTACGCCAACGAGGCCGCCGTTTGTAAACAGTTATCCTTAACGAATTCATCGAAGATATAATAGACCATCCTGAAGCACCGAAGAATCCAAGCGATTGGCTTGGAGTATTCGGCCAACTTAATCGGACTCAATTCGCCAAAATAGCTTGACAAGCGACCCAGCACGACAAACCTCCCGATTTTTCGTGATGGAAGGCACTCCCACTACTCCAGAGGATTATGATCATGAAAAGCGGAATTGTCAAGCAGTCGAGGTGAGATCACTGAAGAACTGGAAAGGGAAGCTCTGAGCGCGAACTAAACTCCTCGGAATTTCTACAATATATTGAAATCATAGATTCTGTTTGTCACGATCGATTTTTCTATCCACATGGAGTGATGGAATGTTGGAATAGTGGAATAGTGAGTTTCAAAAGCGGAAAAAACAGATTTATTTTTTTCTTCCCATCAACCCATCATTCCAGTATTCCATTATTCCAGTATTCTAGCTGGAGTGAAGCGAACCTTGGAATGGTCGAAAAAAGGTTTTTGAGCAGCGAAGAGCGACTTTTTCAAAGATTTCGAGGTAACCCAACCCACTGATCGATTGACAACATCTCATTGAACATATATGATATCCACCGCGGTCAGTCAAGACGGTATCCCTTTCCCTCCCTGTTTCTAAGAATCCTTCCAGCGGAGGGCGAGATTCAATTGAAACCATTGACGATCATATTTCGGGAGCGTTCGAATGAAAGAGCTCATCCAAAAGATTGAGAAACGAAGGGCTATCATTGGGATCATAGGCCTGGGATATGCGGGCCTACCCCTGGTGGTAAGGTTTGGTGAGGAGCGGTTTCATGTCATCGGGTTCGATACCGATCCTCAGAAGGTCGATCTCCTCAATAAGGGCAAAAGCTATCTCCAATCGGTATCCCCCAACAGGATTCGAGATCTCGTGGGGAGCGGAATTTTCTCGGCCACATCGGATTTTGATCGTCTGGCAGAAGTGGACAGCATCCTCATATGTGTTCCCACGCCCCTGACGGAAAAAATGGAGCCCGATCTCGCCTATATCGAAAACACCGCGCGTCAGATCTCCGAGAATATGAAAAAGGGACAGCTTATTGTCCTGGAGAGCACAACGTATCCCGGAACTACGGAAGAGGTTCTCCTGCCTAAATTTCAAGCAAGGGGATGGCGAAAAGGAGTGGATTTCTTGATTTCTTCTTGGCCTATTCACCTGAAAGGGAGGACCCCGGAAACCGGGAGTATACCACCAAATCCATCCCGAAAGTAGTTGGAGGAATAACATCACATTGCCAAAAGGTCGCCAAAATCCTCTATGAACAAATCATTGATGACGTCGTGGTGGTCTCTACTACTTGCGTGGCGGAAATGACGAAGCTTCTGGAAAACATATATCGCAGCATCAACATCGCCTTGGTTAACGAACTCAAGATACTGGCAGACCGGATGGGAATAGACATCTGGGAGGTGATCGAAGCTGCCTCCACCAAGCCATTTGGCTATTCACCCTTCTACCCGGGGCCTGGGATGGGAGGCCATTGCATTCCCATCGACCCCTTCTATCTCTCTTGGAAGGCCAGGGAATTCGACTTTACAACTCGGTTCATCCACCTATCGGGGGAGATCAACGTCTCCATGCCTTACTATGTGGTCTCCAAGGCCATTGACGCCTTGAATGAAATGGGAAAGACTATTAAAGGGGCTCGCATTTTGATCTTAGGGGTGGCCTACAAGAGGGATATCGATGATATTCGGGAATCCCCGGCCCTGGCCGTGATGAAATTGCTTCAGGACAGGGGGGCGAAAATCGCCTATAACGATCCCCATGTCCCCAAACTCCGCCCAATGAGGAAATACAACTTCACCATGAGCTCAAAGCCCTTGACGGAGGAACTGCTTCAAGAGACCGAGCTCATCTTGATTATTACGGATCACAGTCAGTATGACTACCGATGGATCGTCAATAACGCAACCCTCGTTGTGGATACCAGAAATGCAACAAGAGGAATTCGATTACCGCGGGCAAAAATCATCAAGGCCTAAGTCCTTCGATTCATAAGTTCGGTGACGAACTTATTTAGACTTCGGCTGAGCGACTCGACATGAGCTCGTCGACATGTCTCAGTCGAAGCCCTCAGGACTTAGTGCTGAGTGAGCAATATCTATGATGTTATGCACAAAAATACGTTACTGTATTTGCGAATCGAAGCACTAGGGCTGAGATTTGAGGTCACATGGGATTGCCCATGGCCTTTATGCCTCAATGATGAGCGAAGGGGTATGCCAATACAAACCACATTTCTCATTTTCGGGGAAAGAGGGGTACGTTCGTTCTGAAACAACGTACCCCATTTTATTTTATGAGCAGCTTTGAGGTGATGCGCTGAAAGTGCGGCTAACTCGAAGTCTCTCTCGATTGTGTTGTTATGCTGGTTTCAAAGGCAGACGCATATCGGATAGCGTCAAATGGGCAAACATTCAGGCAACGCGCACAGCTGAAACAATCTGCTGGCAATCTCCTGCCGGAAATGCGACCTTTTGCGGCTTCCAAAGGGCATGCTTTTATACAGGCCCCACATTGAGTGCACTTTTCTTTGTCAATGCGGACACGGATAATGCTGAATCGCTCAGCTATCCAGGAAATAAATCCAAAAGGGCAAATAAATTGACAGAAGGGACGGTAAACAGCGAATGACCCCAATAAAGCAAGAATGACCGTCAGGAAGATGCTAACGGTTTCAAAATCGAGATTGAATAGATTAAAAGGATTAAGATAGTGATAAATCACTGTTCCCTTGCGTCCTCCGATAATACCGAATAGATAAAGTAACATGGCTGCGAAAAGAGCAGCTCGAATTGTGTTTGTCAAAGCAAACGGCAACTTCCGTTGTTTGATCCCTCGCAGGATTGGAATGCTGTATATC
>SMTZ1_10005990_pt1 | contig 12237 bp, 10 predicted proteins | sample DeeMarSWOR136_30_FD_25667 | JGI IMG/M metagenome (IMG submission 25667) | reverse complement strand
CTTGAAAGGTATCAATTTCGATGGGAGAAAGTGATTGGCCGATTTGAAACCGAACTGATGATTCAGCGTGCATTTCTCACTCGATGGTGTAACCTCTTCATTAGAATCGGTGAGCGAGACATAGGAATGCGACAATTTGTAGCAAGCACTCAAAGCAAAGACGCCATAGGTGCCTACGGCCGTGGAGTCAATATATTCGAATTACTCCTCAGAATTGTATGGGCATTAATCAAAGGACCGTTTGGGCTTTTGTGAAAAAAACCAACCGAGTTCACAATACTCCATTTACCTTTATGTTGATCATACTTTGCGGATTTTTTTACTTTCGTATTTCAGCAAAAATCTCAGCAAGCCGAATGAAGAATAATAATAGAGGTTTTTCTGAAACAGAAAATTCTTTAGGGTAGATTTGCCAGCCTTTCATGGTGAGTGGTTCTGCAGCGCAGGCATATCATCCTATTTGGGTTTGTGCTCTTCTTTAGCGTGCTATTTGTAGGAACGACTCTGGGAAGAACGGAGGGAATGCAAACTGGTGACCCGGTCATTACCTACCAGTTATCGGGTCAGATTACAGGTGTAACTACTCTCACGATTCAAGAGGTCATTTCAGTGGCCCAGTCCCGCAATGCCCGACTTATAGTGATTGAATTGAGCACAACTGGTGGGGAATTGGGCGCTGTAAGCCAAATCATGCATTTAATTGCGACAGCTCCGGTGCCAGTGATGATTTATGTTCCCACCACTGCACAAGCAATTAGCGGAGGCACCTATATGCTCACAGCGGCACACATAGCGGCAATGGGGCCCGCGGCACGTATTGGCTCCTGCCAGCCGATTGTAGGTCTATTCCCGATGATGGATCCAGTCTATTTAGGTGCTTTAGTGGATCTTATGACCTATCATGCTCAGCTACGTGAACGGAACGTAACAACTGCCACTCAATTCATTTTGCAAAACCTGAACTTGGGTACAGTAGATGCCGCTAATCTCGGTTGTATCGAGTTAATTGCAGACTCCCTCCCTAGCCTATTAGTTACGCTCGAATCGTATTCACTGGTTCGACGAGATCACGAACTTGAGCCATCAACCTTTACGATACTTCCCACCGCGAATCTGGGAAGCTATAACTATTCGGAAGTTCTCCGGGATTTTGCAGGAGTGAGTTCTGCGACTCAAATAGCTTTTACACCGAATGCAGTACTCACCATCTTAGCCTTCCTAGCTCACCCCATCATTAGTTTCATTCTACTTCAAGTTGGAATTTGGGGTTTTATCTTTGCCTTGAATGCCCCAGGCCACGCAGGAGAGGTGATTAGCATCATTTGTATTGTCTTGGCGTTGGTGGGATTAGGAATTATTGGCATCTCTATGGCTGGCATTGTGCTTATGATTTTAGGTGTATTAATGTTGATTATCGAAGCAAAGACAGATGTGGGGTTTGCTGGATTAGCTGGGGTTATTGGCATCGCCTGTTTTGTACTTGGAGGTATCTTTTTCTTACCACCCAGTCAATGGCTTATCCCCACTCAAGTTATGTGGCTTTTCCAAGGTATTGCCCCTTGCACCGCATTGGTATTTTCTGCCCTCTTTGGATACGCCATTTATAAGGCCGCCGCCGTCCGTCGTTTGACAAGCGACTTTGATCCCCAAAAGATTCCAGGAACCCAAGGGATTGCTGAAACGAATCTTGACCCTGAAGGACGGGTTCGTGCATTGGGTGAAAGCTGGATGGCTATAGCAGAAAAGGGAATAGTCAAGGCTGGAGAATCCATTGAAGTCGTTCGATTAGATGGTATTCGCCTTATCGTGAAGAAACTCGAACCGCCAGACGAATGTGTTGATATAAATTCTTAATGCCACTATGATGTAATCGGTGGGGAAGAAGGCTCTTCAACCAAAATAACCTCTTCTTCATCGATGATAGATATCTTCGGAGCTTCTTGGAGTCCCAGAAATAGGATTACGACACCAATTAAACTGACAACGCCTAACCCAAAGAGAACAGCGGCAGGGCCAAAGAGAATAAGGAGCGGAACAAAGAAAAGGAATTGTGGAATGGCAAAAAGAAGTGTAAGTGTAGGAATAAGTGAATATATGCCATTGCGAATGTTATCAGGTATTAGATCGAGCATAAAGCGTTGATTGAGGATATTGCCATAGGCTGTGAATATACCCGTTATTACAAACCCTGCACAAATGATAATCGTTGAAAGCTGGAAATACATGAAAGGTAACGCAATGAAAATCCCTAAGGGTGGCATAATTAGATAGATTACAGCAAATACGAAGTAAAACAATGGACCACACGTTTGAAGCAACCTCGACCGTGGAATCCATTTTGGCGGATTGAGATTCCGGGTCCAGATACCGGCTCGCTCTATCCATAAAACACCGAAGGCGAAGAGTACAGTTCTAAACACGGCAATTGCCACAATATTTTGCCCAAGATATTGCCAATAGATGAGAAACAGGATCATATCAGCCCAAACGGTAATAGTACTAGTCACAAGAACAGTTCCAATTAGAAAGAATAACACCAAGCGAGAAGACACACTGAATTTCAATCCCTCTTTAAGGATAGTGAAATAACTTGTTAAGGAACGTTTAGGTCGATTCTCTATGACTTCAGGTGAATCCCGAAATAGGATTAAAGCACCAATACAAAGAAAACCACACATAAACGTTTGAAAGAAGAACACGCCGTTAGGAAGGAAAATCGAAGCTAAGATGGCACCAGGAATGAGGACAGCAGTTGCAGCAATCTGGAAGAACATCCCCATACGACCCTGGGCTTTACTGTACGCCTTCCGTTCAGGATCTTTTGCTGCCACACGATAATTGTTATCAAACCAAGCCATCAAAGCCCCCGAATTGAGAGCCGCAGCAATGGCTAGGACGATATACACAAGAATAAAGAACCAAAAATAGGGGAAAAAGACACCCACGGAAGTAAGGAAGAAGACAACCCCAAAGCCTGCATATGAGGCTGCTAGAATCCATCGTTGCCCAATCCAATCACCAATTCCTCCAGTCGGATAGTCCATCACCACCTGAAACCCCATTGATATAGCCGCAAGAACACCAACAAGGGCAAAGCCTAGAACTATATCAGTGGGTGCGAGGAGCTGGGCCACATAGATGGAATAAAACGTCGAAGATAAGGAGAAAGCAAGGGCCGCAAGGGGCATCCAGGCGGCAGCAACTTTGGCTAGATATTGAACCCGTTTAGATTCATTTTCCAATCCAAAGAACCGAGCAAACCGACTTGTCACGGTTTTGACCTTCTGATGGCTCCTCTTACATATGATAACGTCTTACTGCTTCAGTCAATGTTGAAAAGGCTTGCTCTAAATCAGTTTTTATACCAAATTAGCTTAGAGTGTCCAAGCGTTTCATGCAGTGAATAAAACCATGGGATTACTAGGCTGTCATGTTTCAGTGTATAAAGGTGTCCAATTTGCTCCTGAACGGGGGTATGAATTAGGCTGCGAGGTAATTCAGATATTTACCAGAAACCCTAGCCAATGGAAGTGTAAACCCCTCACAGCTGAAAACATCACTGAATGGAAGGCAGCAGTAAAAACTTACAATATCAAAGCAGTAATGACCCATGCAATCTATCTCATTAATATGGCAAGTGCTGAGCGAACTATACGTAAAAAGTCAGAAACGGAATTTCTCAATGAAATAGATCGGTGCGAGCTACTCAATATTCCCTTTCTTGTGTTTCACCCAGGATCCTATAGGGCATCAACTGAAAAGTCAGGAATACGCCGTCTAGTTTCTAGCCTACAAAAATTACTTCTTAAGCGTCCAGATCATAAAGTGCAACTTCTCATAGAAAACACGGCGGGAGGTGGGTCCCTTCTTGGGAATAGTTTTGAACAAATCAGTGAAATCATGGATAAAACTGGATTTCCTGAACGAATACATGCCTGTTTTGATACATCTCATGCTTTTGCAGCAGGATATGATTTGCAGACTTCTGAAAGCTATCATGAAATTATGGATCAGTTTGATTCAACGATTGGTTTAGAGCATTTGAAAGGGTTTCACCTCAATGACTCACAAGCGGAACTTGGCAGCCACATAGACCGCCATGAGAACATCGGCGATGGTTTGATTGGAAAAGAGGTGTTCAAAGAAATTGTCAACGATCAACGGTTCAAATTGCATCCAATGACTCTTGAAACACCTGGCGGAGAGGAAGCATTTCGCAGGAGTCTACAGTTACTCTTCAAACTGCGAACGAGCTAATTTGATTCCTCGTTTTCCTCAATGAGTTTAGGCTCTTCGAGCGGTTCACCTAATGCTTTAAGATTCACTTCAGCATGGTGTCGAACTGCTTTCGCTGGATCATTCAAAGCCTTGCGAAGCTGAGGCGCTAGGACCCGACCTTTATCCCCGAGGAAACCAATCGCCCGAACAGCGTTGACTCGCACCAAAGTATTCTTGTCTCCAAGCATCCGGACATAAGCTTGAATCGCTGGTTCTGCTTCCGGTCCCATGTCCTCAAGGATTTCAAGGGCTTCGAGCTTGACGTAGATCTCTCCGCTTCGAGCAGCTACAAGAATAGGTCGGAGCAAGGCAAGAGGATCATAACCAATGCGATAAAGAGCATGAGAGACAATGATTTGGATAATCGGATGATTACTTTTGAGTGCTTCAATTAGATCCGGTATCGCTTCGTTTGCGGCTTTGCCATGATGTCCGAGGTGCTGAGCACATTGAAGGGCAATAATCGGATTAACATCGCGTAACCCATCAATCAACAGGTCTATGCCATCATCAACTTTGGCACTTAAGTCCATTAAAGCAATGACCGCAGCGGTTTGCACGGAAGGCACTTTGTCATTGAGGAGGTCATTCAAAGCGTCCAATGTGGCTTTATCAGGCTTCTTTTCCCTGTTAATTCGTCCAATGGCAAGGGCTGAACAAATCCTGACATCATCGGTTTCATTTTTTAGTTGCTTCACTAGCGAAGGGGTAGCATCCAATGCTGAAGGTCCAATTCGCGCAAGAGCACAGATAACTTGTCCCTGAACTACAGGTTCCAAGTCATTGATGTAATCTATCAGGACTGGTAACGCCTCAGAACCACGGGGGCCAATATTTCGAAGAATCGCAGCTGCTTTAGCACGAAGATCTGTATCATTTTCTTTTAATAGTTGAGAAACATAGGGGATCACTTTGGGACCTGCAGAAGCTAATTGGCTAGCAGCATTATTGCGTTTACGCTTACTAGTCTGCATCATTTGAATAAGTTCAGCGATTTCAGCTTCTGATAACTCCGCTTCTGTAGGAATGGGTTCTTTTGGCATATCGACAAACTCAACAGCAACTATCCAGCTGTCGATTTCAGGAAAAAGAAAATCGATACCTAAACTCGTTTTAATCCGGTATTGCCGCATAAGTCGATTCATGTACAATTGGGCACCAAATCCGATTAGGAACATCACTGTTCCAGCAATGATCAAATAGATTGCAAAAGGTGGAACAAGATAGGACATGAAGGCAATGATGAATCCGATGCAAAGGATGTATCGTGAAAACCTTAAGATGGGATGAACTTGTATTTGGTACATGACTTAATCAGCCCCCGTTAGTGTGTGCAAGGAGCGCTGAAAGCTCTATTTAAACGTACCCATTCAGTAAATGGGTAATTCAAACTTCTTCTATGATGTCCACAAGGAGTATACGAAACTCAAGGGTTTTACCGGCCATAGGATGAGAACCTTTCTTTCCATAAGCCTGTTCTGGGGGGAGGACAACGGTTTTCTCTTCACCAGGTTTTAATCCGATTATTGCATCATTGAATCCCTTGATGACCTGACCTGCACCAAGAGTAACTGTGAGGGGTTTGTAGTCTCGTCCTTTGTTGAAGATACCAGCCCGAATTGCTTCCTTTTCTAATGAAGTGTCGAATACTTTTCCACCAGGGAATTTTCCTACATAATGGACACGTACTGTGTCACCATTTTTTGCTTCTGACATGTCATAGCACGTCCGAGGAAATTAATCATATTCCGTTTACCTATTTGTGAATACCTAATGTAGAAGAAAAGAGGGTTATGCTGGTTTTATGATACTCACAGGTAGATAGACAAGAAACACAGTTCCTTTCTGATGCTGTCCGGGGACACGGTCTTGCACGGCTACCCAGCCACCAAAAGCTTCTGATAAGGCACGGACAACAGATAATCCTAATCCTGAACCATGGGCTCCATTCATGTAACGGTTAAACAGTTGGGCTTTCCTTTCGGGTGGTATTCCACGTCCAAAGTCGATAATCTGGATTTCCCACCAGGATCGATCAGAATTATTCAGGAGTTTGATATGAACTTCAATCCGTTTTTTATCGTTGGAGTATTCCATGGCATTCCGGATGAGGTTCTGGAATAGGTCAACTAACAATAGGTTAGCATCAACATAACAGCATCCTTCGGACTTGTTCATTATAAACTCGAACTCGTCCGTTCCCAATGCCCGACTGACCTGATCAAAAGCGAGTTTCACATATATCACCAAGTCCAATGGTTGAAAGGTGGTTTCAGGCATGTGCTCAACCTTACCAAGTCTGCGTACATTCTTAATCAGGTGATCGGCTCGTGAGAGACTTTGATGGATTTGTTCGATTGCTTGTTCTCGAATTTTTTCAGGAACGTCGTCTAATTCCATGAGCTCCAAAGAGGTCATAATAGCCTGGTGGTAATTGCTTATGTCGTGGGCTAGGATATCCGCGTATAGCGTGGCCCGTTTTTCCGCCTCTTCAGTGGTGCGTAATGCGCGTAGATAGGCAATTCCGAAGATGATGGGTGCCACCATCAACCCGCCTAATAGGAGAAACTCAGAAGCCCACCATCCCCACTCCCACATTCCAAAGATGCTTTTCAAGATACCTGGGATTATCCAAAGCATCAATAGGCTCAGTCCTAGAATCTCAATTGTGATCTCTCCCTTAGATTCTTTCAGGTAGACAAATCCCAAGATGCTAAACCAAAACACATTGAGAAAGCTGAAAGCAAGGAGAATAATCCAATCAATAGGTAAGTCGAATATTGCTGGACCAACATTGAAGAGTAGCCAACCTTCAGCCATAAGAGAGAATGCTACGGTCATGATTATACTAATTATACTCAAAATGATTCGATAAACTGGTAAACCGGGTCCACTGGTTTCAGGGGGGTTTTGTTTCCATCGCACCGCCATTACGAGCAACAAAAAGATCGTTAAATAGCCGATAATGTATGGCACCAATGATTCCTGATATTGGGGTACCAATGGGCTCTGAATGAGGAGGGCCACATCAACAATTACCCAAGTGACAAACCCAAGCATAAGGGGAATGAAGCTTCTTGTGAATTTTTGCTTTGAATACATGTAAAGTAAAATCGCAAGCCCAAAAGAGATGAGGGCTTCACCTATCCGGATAAGAAGATACAATTCGATACTCGGCATTACCGGTAAAATCGACGAGAAGGCTAACCCTAAGATAAAGGAGGAAGCGAATGGCAACAAGACAAAGACATTCAAAATGAACGCATACCGGAAGGAGTTCTTTTCGCTCAAACCCGTAGAATAGAATTGGGGAATCATGAATGAGAGGTTAAATGAGATGAAACCAAACATGAGGAATAGAACAGCTATCTGCCAGATTTGCACGGGACCAATGAAGGATATGAAATAAATTGGTGTTACAAATAGGAGCAAGAGAAATCCATTGAGCATCCAGACTTCACTGAAATCTTCCCGGAACTTTTTAGATCGCACCACAAAGAAGATGGCACTTATTCCAATGATAATCGCTACAACCATTAAGAAGAACCCAAAGACCATGAGAACAAGAAGAGAGAGGAAGGGGAGAATCACGAAATAATAGAATGCATAACTTGCTAGACTGCACACAACAATGATGCTTCCTAACTTACGAGAATCAGTTTTCGAAATCGGAAGATCCTGATAGATTTTCAAGAAAATAGAAGCAACAAATAGTCCCAAAAAAAGCGTAATTCTCATAATGTTTGCAACATGGCGAAATGCAGCAATAGAAGATCCAGGTGGAATGAACGACAAGATATGAAGGACTGCACCCATCAGATGCAAAATACCAAGAAACAAGAAACTAGAATATAACAGAACGTTTGACAATCGAATCTCTTGCCGTGCACGTAAGAGTGCACTGGCACCTCCCATGATTGCTAGTAGCCCAAGTAGGGCTTGTATTGATACATTGGTATTCGGTTGAACCCACGTAAGATCTGGCAAAATGATAATTGCAATAATGGCGAAAGTAAGGGTAATAAATAAATATGCAACGAGTTGGATGATGGTTTTTGTCTTCGGCTGGACATCCATGCTCGGTCTATCCCCGCAGTCTCTCGCCTACAACCTCAATTTTTTGGCAATGCAAGCGATTACTCTTTTCGTTCAAGCGATTCTGCCATTTTAAACCTAATCCAAATTGTTCCTTATTTTCTGAGTTTTCTACAAATTCCTCAACGGTTGGACAGAAAATCACGTGAATCATCAAATTTTTGTCAGAAGAATCAGGTTTAAGAAAAAAAAGGTAAGTCGAATCAAATACTGCATTGCCACACAGATTTTTACCCTAGAAGGAAGCAGTAATTGTTTGGGAATGCCTCGGAGTTGACCCTTTGAGGAACCAGGAACATATTGACGCATTGGCCACCATTCTTCAAACGAATCCTGACGCAAAAGAACGAGCCCGTGCAGTCTTGGAACTGGGAGCGATGCGGACTGGCCCCTCTTATGAAGCTCTAGGAATCGCCATGCTGGATAACTCACCTATTGTTCGCGAAGCCGTAGTGCAAGCCTTTGAAGAAGTCGGCGCTGATTGGGTCCTTGCACCCGTGTTAATTCGCCTCCGTAGTAATGATTCTGGTGCTCGGATGATCGCCTGTCGCGAGCTTGGACGACTGGGCGACACTGAAGCAGTCTTGCCCCTAATTAACCGGCTCGAAGATGCAAACTTTCAGGTAAGAGTAGCTGCAGCATATGCATTGGGTCAACTAGGTGATCCCCGCGCCATTGAGCCATTAAAGCGGCTGATGCGTGCTGCCCTAAATCCTGCAATGCGCCAGACTATTCAACGGTCTTTATCACAATTGTTGCACAAGAAATGAAACCGGTATTCTTTAAATGAGGAATCACATACAACTCTAAAAACTGCTTCTATATGAGTAGTCTCGAGTTGGAGTTATCATGTCAAATACTGACACGCCTAAAATGCTTGTGAAAGTTGGAGCTTGGCTTCAAATCCCCTTCTCTCTTTTTATGATTCTCTTCACAATTTTGTATCTTTGGTTATTATGGCCAGTTTTCACCGACCCGATATTTTGGCCAATATTTGGGTGGTGGCTTGTCTTGGTAATGGGTCTATTGATAGTCTTTGGCATCATTGGTTTCATTCTCGCTGCCGTTTGGATACGCTGGAGACGTGATATTGCAGGTAAAAGAATGAAGCTAATCGGAACTGGAATAGTTGCAATGATCTTCACTGGAACCGTTCCTGGTTTGTTAGTACTAATCGGAGCCGCTATATATCCCACTGAGAAAGCATAAAACAGAAATAAAAATCACCTCCCACACAACGGAGTGAAACTATAGGCTGAATTATGATGCAATGTATTTCCGATTTGTGTGCTTGCAATATTAGCAAAGGATAAATCAACTAAGTTTTGACTTCCATAAGAAAACGATTTGATTGGAATTACAATGAATCGCAAAAAATTTTTGCCCATAGTGATTTTGTGTATACTCTGCCTAACTCAAGCGAGTTTTTTCATCACGTTTAGCCCCGAACCATTCGCACCACAAACAAGCGATCTGTTGCGAACTTTAAGTGATTCAATCAATTCACTCGTTGCCGCTCCTAAAACCCACCCTTCTCCTCAATTTGAGGAGCAACAGCACCAGCCTGAACCAGTTCCATCGACGTCAGTTATTGATCAAGTCACTTTGACGAGTTTCAGCTCATATTTGAACCATTTATCGAACACGATCGGAAGCCGTCTTTTCAGCTCAGAAGGAAATAACTTAGCTGCGGAATATATTGCAGAACAATTCGAGGAGATGGGCTTAGAAGTAAGCTACCACGAATTTGGGTCCTCGGGACACAACGTTATAGGCAAACTGCCATCTGGGAATATTCATAATAATCAATGCATTGTCGTAGGAGCCCATTATGACACGTTTCCTGCAGCCTCCAGAGGAGCAGACGATAATGGCTCAGGCGTCGCGGCAGTAATGGAAATCGCACGGGTACTTTCTCAGTATCAATTTAACCATACGATTTACTTCGTTGCTTTTGACGAGGAAGAAATCGGTCTCTACGGAAGCCGTGCCTTCAGCGACTATTTACATTCTAATAACATCCCTGTAGCCTTTGTCTATAACTTTGATATGATTATCTGGGAAAATCCATCAGCACCAATAGATACAAAATACGAAATTATTCACAATGGTGGTGCTAGTGAAGCTATAGCCGCCCATATAGTCAATATAGGAACAGGCTATGGACTTCCCGTTGCAGCCCTCTATGCTCCAGGGATGTGGATGAGCGACCACTCTCCTTTTTGGGACCATGGTGATCCTGCGGTATGGTTCTTTGAATATGGAGGCTTAGGTAATCCCTACATTCATTCCTCAGCGGATAACCTTGCTCAGCCTGAATATTCACTTGAATTAGGCACCTTAGTCACAAGAAATGCAGCCACAGCTTTGGCTGATATGGCAACCATTGTCTCAACCGAACCCGGCTTCCCTCAGGTCGCATTTGTTGCTCCGACCCCATCAGGTTATGTCACACCCGATGATGATATTCCTATTGTATTGGAAGTCATTGATACTGCTTTAGATGTAAACAAAGTTGAACTCTCCGTCAACAATGCACCATACATCGACATCACATATGGCTTGAATACCACCCATTGCACCTATTCTTGGGATGGTACAGGTTTTTATGGGCTAACGAGCTTCGATGTTCGGGTTTTCGATGCCGAGGGGTGGCAGACCAGTAGTCGGCACATATTTCGTGTAGACAAGGGACTTGATTGCAGCATAACAGCTCCATATCAAGGCGAACATATCACACAAGGGACACAGTATACGATATGGATTGACGCGACGGATCTTGATGGACCTAAACCAATCTATGTTCGGGTCCGAATTAATGAAAGCGAATGGCATTACGCATCAACTCATATTGTCAACCAACACTATTACTATAACTGGACCGTCACTGGAACCGGGTTACAAACCATTCAAATCCATGCCAGTGATACCAACGGATACCAGAACACATCTCAGGTCGAAGTGGAAGTACTGGTTTACCTGCCAACCATCAACGAAGTGAGTTATTGGCCAACCCAGCCTTACGAGAACAGTCTCGTGCAGGTGTCTGCTCAAATCACCCCACATCCGCTGGGAGCTGACATCTACAACGTTCAGGTCATCTACAGCATCGATGACGGCGTTTGGAAAAACCGACGATTACTCCCAACAGAAAATGACCTCTACCAATACCATATCGGACCTTTCCTCACGGGTTCTCAAATACGCTTCTATATTGAAGCTATAGATATCAACGATAATGTAGTTATTTTACCAATAGAATCGGAATACTATTCATTCACCGTCATTAACAACCCTGCGCCCATTCTCATGGTCAGTGGCGTCGCCATTATGACTATTTTAATTGCCATTAGTGTAATTGTCGTTTGGCACCGACGAAGAACATGAACCTAATCATTTTCTGTAAGCTAATTATTCCCAAACAGAAAGGATTTTATATCATCGTGTAAGACAACTTTCTTGACTTTTGAGAATATTGAGGGTGTGACATGCCCAAAACCACTAAGCGTTATTTGGAACACCGGCACCGCGAAATGTGGGTGCAACTCTTCTCTGAAGGTTTGGAAACTTACACTGGACCAAAAACCAAATCCGAGGTATTGAATGGCCACGAGAACATCTCATCGGAATCAACTTCCAATGAATTCTCCGACTGGGTGTGCCAAGCAATGGACCGCCTAGACAGTCTCGTTGAAGATAAGGAAACTCGTCGAAATGTTATGCTATGCTGCTCAAACCGCTTCCCCATAGAGCATATCAAACGTTTGAGAGGAAAACTAACCCAGACTGGAGACCTGGATGCCGTTCTTGATTTCATGCGTAGCGATGAATCTTATCATGGCTTATCCTTCTATGAATTCCCAA
>SMTZ1_10009571_pt1 | contig 12239 bp, 7 predicted proteins | sample DeeMarSWOR136_30_FD_25667 | JGI IMG/M metagenome (IMG submission 25667) | reverse complement strand
CTGCCCGACTTCCCCTGTAAATCAGTGGGAATCGTCGAATACAGCGGCTTCGCCAAAACCATCGACTCCAGAATCAAAACCAAATGCTTGACCTGTCCACCTGATCCTCATCCTCCTGATGTCTGGTGCGCCTGGGAATTCAAGCTTGAATCCTGATCCCTATGCATAAAGAAAAAATCGAATATTACGACCAAAATTGGCAAGAATATGACACTTGGTATGACAACCATCCCGCTATATACGAGTCAGAGTTGAATGTATTAAAAAAAGCAATTCCCCTGGGTGTTGGCCTGGAGATAGGAGTGGGGACAGGAAGGTTTGCCTCTCCTCTCTCCCTTGAATTTGGCCTGGATCCAGCGTTTAATATGCTCAAATTGGCTGAGCAAAGAGGTGTAAAGGTTATCCAGGGAATCGGCGAAAACCTTCCCTTCAAAAATGAGTCTTTCAATTTTGCATTAATTGTGCTAACTATATGGCTCGTCGATAATCCCCTTAGCGTATTAAAAGAAGCAGTAAGAGTACTTAAAAAAAGAGGTGCGTTAATTTTAGGCATTCTGGACCGGGAAAGCTCGTGGGGAAAATTTTATATGCGGAAAGCAGCTAAGAGTTCATTCTACAAATCCCCTCATTTCTTTTCGCCCGAAGAAATTCTTCTTATTTTTAAAGATATTTCATTGGAATTCGATGCCGCATTCCAGACCCTTATTCAGCCTCCCCCTGATATCAAATACAGAGAAGAGCCGGAGAGAGGCTATGGGCAGGGCGGCTTTGTTGTGCTGAAAGCCATTAAAAAATAATCCTATGATGGAATTGAAGCAAAAAAAAGGAATCATTTTCTTCATTCATATATATTATTAATCCATCCAGCAGAGGAGTCAAAATGTTCAATAATACGCAATTTCCCAGAGCCAAGAAATTCTGGCACCAGGGAAAACTTCGCGATTGGTCTGAGGCTAACATTCATCCGATGTCTCATGCCCTTCATTACGGCACCTCCGTGTTCGAAGGGATCCGCGCTTACAGCACCCCACAAGGTCCAGCTATCTTCCGTCTTCCCGAACACATGGACCGCTTTATTCACTCGGCTGAGACCCTGTCCATGAAGGTTCCCTACAGCAAGGAAGATATAGCCGAAGCAATAAAATCAGTCATAAAAGAGAACAAACTCGACTCCGCCTACATCCGGCCTCTCCTGTTCTATTCTTACGGAAACCTGGGATTGTTACCAAAATTCTCTCCGGTGGAGCTGGTCATCGGCGCTTGGGAATGGGGTGCTTACCTTGGTGAAAAAACGGAAAAGGGGGTTCATGTCTTTATCGTACCCTGGCGACGTGTCCATCATTCCCAGTTGAAGATGACCGCCAAGCTCGGTGGGTGTTACGTCCAGTCAGCAATCAGCGGCAACATGGCCCGCTCGCTGGGTTTCGATGAAGCAGTCTTTCTGAACCTGGAGGGCAATGTAGCTGAAGGCCCTGGGGAGAACATATTCATCGTCAAGGATGGAGTATTACAGACAAATGATAAAACAGAATCCGTCCTGGAAGGGATCACCCGGGCAAGTATCCTGGAGATGGCCGGAGATTTCGGAATCGAAACCCGAATCAGCCCCATGACCAAAGAAGAGTTCTTCCAGGCGGATGAAGCCTTCTTCAGCGGGACAGCTGTCGAGATCGCTCCTATCATTCGGGTTAGCGATGGCTCGACTGGCCAGGGCGAAAAAAAAGAATATGCCATAGGCAAGGCTGAAGTAGGGGAGATTACTCTTCATCTGGCCAAAGCCTATAAAGATGCTGTCAGCGGAAGATTGAAAAAATACGAAAGATGGCTGACGCCTATCTACGAATGAGCCATTCTTACCGATAAAGATTCAGGAAACCAGGAACGTCTGTTTCAAAGGCTGGGAAAGATCACAAAAAAAAATCTCTTGACCAAAAAGGATCAAGGCATCTTCCTCCGGTTCCAACCCATCGGGATCGTCCATGCTCCCTTTAAAAAGAAAGAGGACATCGATTCCCAAAAATACGCAGAGTCCGACGGCTTCGATCCGGTCCAGGGAGAACTGGAGATATTCAAAGAATTCGAAGCGGGACTGAAGGACACAGAAGGATTCTCTCATCTCATTGTGCTTTTCGCCTTCCATGAATCCGAAGGCTACAGACTCCATACAAAACCTCTTCTTGACAACAGCCTGCGAGGAGTTTTTTCCACCCGAAGCCCTCATCGGCCCAATCCCCTGGGGATGACCGTAGTCAAAGTCATTAAAAGAGAAAAGAATATCATCAAAGTCGCTGGGATCGATATGATCGAGGGAACTCCTATCCTGGATATAAAGCCCTACACCTCCAGAGACCAAAAATCTCCCATCAAGCTCGGTTGGCTGGAGTCCAGGATGAAAAAAAATAATGAGATAAAAGACAAAAGAAATAGTCGATAGGATGGTGATTTCAAGCGTATCGATTTTGACATCGATTTCTGGTATATATCCTTTTACCTAGGGATGAAATTAATATTATTTTTTAAAAAAACTAAACAGGAGGATAAACAATGAAAAGGTTCATTTCCGCTGCCCTTATTGTTCTCTTTCTTCTTTGCATTCCCTCCCTGCTTCCCAGCTCTAAAATATTCCCCTACGACTATCAGATCGAAGTCCTGGAAAACGGGCTGAAAATCGTTTCCATTCCCCTCGATAACCCGAACATCATCTCCCACTACGTTATCGTCCGCTCAGGCTCGCGGAATGAGATCGAGCCTGGAAAATCCGGGTTTGCCCACTTCTTCGAGCACATGATGTTCAAAGGCACAAAAAACATGCCCAGAGAGGAGTACGACGATTTTCTGACCAAGCTGGGAGCTGGTACAAACGGGTACACCACCGATGATTACACCTGTTACTTTGTTGTCTTTGCGGGCAAAGAAAACCTGGAAGAAGTCATCAAAACCGAGGCAGACCGGTTCATCAACCTCTACTACGACGAAGAAATGCTCAAAACCGAAGCTCCGGTCATAGAGGGAGAATACTACGCCAGCGTGTCCAATCCCGGCCGACGTCTCTTTGAAACGCTGAGAGATACAGCCTTCGAGAAGCATTCTTACAAACATACGACTCTCGGCTATTTGAGGGATATCCTGGACATGCCCAACCAGTTCGAGTACAGCCAGCTCTACAAAAAACGCTTTTACGCACCCGATAATATCATACTGCTTATTGCCGGAGACTTTGACCACGACCAGTTGATGGAGTATGTCAGGAAGTATTACAGCGGCTGGGAAAAATCCAACTATACTCTGGTAACTCCTGAAGAACCTCCGCAGACCAGAGCCAAGCGCGCCCATTACGATTGGCCGTCTAAAACCCTTCCCCGTCTTGCCATCGGCTTCCACGGCCCGGCTTACTCGGATGAAAAAATCGACAAAGCTGCCCTCGACCTTCTGGCTGAAACATCCTTTTCCCGTTCTTCTCCGCTCTTCCAGAAATTGGTCATCGAGGAGCAAAAATGCGTCTCTCTTTCTGCCAGCTTCGCTGACCGGCGCGACCCCTATCTCCTGGTATTCAGCGCCACCCTCCGGGATGAAAAAGACCTGGCTTATGTGGAGGACGAAATCTTCAAAGAACTGGAAAGACTGAAAAAAGAACGCGTTTCCGAAGAACTTCTCGCGGATATCAAGTCCAACCTGAAATACTCCTTTGCCAGTTCTTTGGGAACAACCGACGGAATCGCCGGCTCCCTGGCGTACTACATCAACCTGACTACAGACCCGGGCACAGTCAACAGGCTCTTCGACCTCTTCGACAAAGTGACTCCGGAAGACATCCAGCAAATGTGTAAGAAATATTTTATAAGGACAAACAGTACAGTCGTGACCTTATCAGGAGGGAAGTCAGAATGAAAAAATACATTAAACAAACGCTATCCATATTCCTTGTTGCGGGTCTGGCCTTGATGATGAGCGCCTGCGCCGGCGTCAGCCCTGATAAACTCTCCTCCGAACTCCTTCCTGTGGAAGGCAGCCCTCTGGTGACTTTCAGGATCCTGCTCGACGTGGGCTCCGTGAACGACCCCCTCGGGAAAGAAGGCCTTTGCCAGCTCACCCTGAGTATGATGGCCAATGGTGGGAGTAAAAGCCTGACCTATAAGGAAATCCAGAAAACATTCTATCCGATGGCCGCTTATGTCGGACTCAGCGTCGACAAAGAAATGTCTGTCTTCACCGGCACCATCCACATCGACAACCTGGAAAAATACTACGCCATCTTCAAAGAGATGCTTCTGAATCCCGGTTTCCGCGAAGACGATTTTACAAGGATCAAAACCAACCAGCTGAATTTCCTGGAAAGAACCCTCGTCAGCAACATGGATGAGCAGTTCGGCAAAGAAATACTGAACCTGATGATGTATGAAGGACACCCTTACGGCCACAATGAAGCGGGAACAGCAGAGTCTCTTCAAAAGCTGACCCTGGATGACATCAATGCCTTCTATAAAGAGCATTTTCTCCAGGGAAACATAACCATCGGACTCGCCGGAGGCTACCCGTCTGATTTTCCGGGGAAGGTGAGGGACGATTTTGCCGCCCTCCCCGAAGGCCACACTCCTCAGCTCCGCCTACCCGAACAGCGGGTGCCCTCAGGCCTTGAATTCGTCATCACCGATAAAGGAACTCCCGCGACTGCAATATCCATGGGATTTCCGGTCGCCATTTCCAAAGCGGATGACGATTATTTCGCCCTCTGGATGGCTGTGGCCCATTTCGGAGAACACCGGCAAAAGCTCTCTCTTCTCTTCCAGAAAATCCGGGAAGAACGAGGACAGAACTACGGAGACTACGCCTATGCTGACCACTTCATCCAGGGAAGAGACAAGTTCCCCGCCCAGAATTACTGCCGCCAGCAGCAGTACTTCTCCATCTGGATCCGGCCCCTCACCAACACCAACCGCCATTTTGTCATCCGTCAGGCTCTGCGGGAGCTCAAAAAGCTGGTGGAGGAAGGGATATCCGAAGAAAGGGTCGAACTGACCCGAACCTACCTGCTGAACTACACCCGGCTCTACGCCCAAACCCTCGGCGAAAGACTCGGCTGGCAGATGGACTCCAGATATTACGGCTACAAGAGCTTTCTGGATGAAGTCCAGAAAAGGCTGCCCAGGATCACTCATCAAGACGTCAACCGCGCCATCAAGAAATACCTGAATTACGAGAATGTTTACATCGCCGTCATCACTCAGGACGCAGAGTCTCTCAAGCAGGCCCTGGTGAACAACGCGCCATCGCCCATCACCTATGCCAACCCCAACATGCCCGAGCATATTCTGGAAGAAGACAAGGCCATCGAAGTCTTCCCGCTTGATGTGAAGGCTGAACGGGTGAGGACAGCGCCGGCCACAGATTTCTTCCAGAAGGCAGGAGTTCCGGAAAAATAAAATAGAGAAGTTCTCTTCCATTTTATGTGGATAATTGAATGACTAAAATACACGGAAATGGCGTCGTTCCCTTCAGATTTTTAATCTTCAAGGTCGCTCCTTCCATTCCCGTGTATTTCGTCCATATTACATCGAAGAAGATCCATACAGAATTTAAAACATAAAAAAGGAGAGGTCCGGTGAATGCATTCATCAAAAGGGGCATATCTCTATTTTTATTCATTTTTTTCTTCCAAGCGATGACAGGACTGATTCCTGCCCAGAACCAGGACCTGCTGAGCAAACTGGGCCAGCGGCAAAACTTCACCAGCAAACGGATCTCCTCCTATGACCGCAGCGGAGGAAACAATGATAGATTGGCCATCGAGCCCGGTCAGACCGCTGTCCTGGCTGAAATAAAAGGCCCGGCAGCTATCCATCATATCTGGGTCACCATCTCCGCCGAGCCTTTTTACGGCAGAAAGATCATCCTGAGGATGTACTGGGACGAAGAGGAGAATCCATCCGTGGAAGCCCCGATAGGCGATTTTTTCGGCGTAGGACATGGTTTGAACCGCAACTTCAGCTCTCTTCCGATCAACTGTTCTTCTCAGGGCCGGGCCAGAAACTGTTACTGGTACATGCCTTTCCGGGGATCCGCCCTGATCACAGCGACCAATGAAGGAACCCGGACCGTGGGCGCCTTCTATTATTATATCGACTACAGAGAGCTGCCCGAGCTTCCTCCCGATACTCCCTATTTTCACGCCCAGTACCATCAGGAAACGCCCTGCATACCCGGAGACAACTATCTCTTCCTCGATGCTGTCGGCCGCGGCCACTACGTGGGCTGCAACCTCAGCATCCTGCAGCGAGCAATGGGATGGTGGGGAGAGGGAGACGACATGATCTTCATCGACGGTGAAAAGTTCCCCTCTCTTTACGGCACCGGCTCTGAAGACTATTTCTCCGATGCCTGGGGAATGAGAGAAGACGAGAACCCATTCTACGGCTGCCCTCTCCAAGAGCCGGATTTTAGGACCGGCTCAAAAGCCACGGTCTACCGCTTTCATATCCCGGACCCCATCCCTTTCAAGACATCCATTCGGGTGACCATCGAACACGGCCACGCCAACGACCGCTCCGACTATTTTTCCTCGGTGGCTTACTGGTACCAGAGCGAACCCCATAAAGCCTTTCCTCCGCTTCCTCCGATGAAGGAAAGACTCCCCTTTGCTCTGGAATCTCCACGCGGCCTCACTCTCCCCGAATGGGTGGAGACCAAGGGAGAGAAGATCCAGATGTTCAAGGACAAACAATCAGGCATGGTTTTCAAGGCTGAAAATCTCTCGCATTATCTCACCTCCTTCTACGATCAAACAGGAAGCAGGTACCCTGCTCTGTCGACGGAAAAAGCGACAAAAGGAACCCAGGCCGCCCTTTCCTTCTCTGTCGAATTCGGGGAGCAATACAACCTTGAGCTCTACTTTCTCCGCGGTCCCTCCATGGGAAACTTCAAGGTCTCTGAAATCAAGAGCGGGGAACACAGGACTCCCTGCGAATCCGGAACGTTCGAGGGGTATTCACCCCAAAGGGAAATCGCTAGCATGACTATGGAGAATGTACTCCTTCGATCCGGCGCGAACGAGGTCGTTTTCCAGGTCTTGGATAATGCCACCCGGTCGGAGGGAATGGACCTGGCTTTTGTGGGCCTGGCTCTCTCTCCTTCCAGGCAGCGTTATATCACGGACTGGAACCTGATCGGCCCCTTCAACGCACCGGACATGACCTATCTTCAGACTCCCTATCCTCCTGAAAAGGAAATAAGCCTGAAGAAGAAATACAAAGGGAAAAATGAGTTAACCCTCGAGTGGAAAAAGATAAAAACGGAAGAATCGGGATTTGTCAACCTGGCAGGAATCCTCACTCCGAACGAACAGGCCGTCGCCTATGGCCTGGCCTATGTCTTCTCTCCAGAAGAACGCCAGACACACCTGCTCTTGGGCAGCGACGACGGTGTCCGCATCTGGCTGAACGAAGAGCTCATCCACACCAATCCAGCCTATCGAGGTGCTTACCCTGACCAGGATAAAATTCCGGTCATTTTGAATAAAGGGTGGAACAAACTCCTGGTCAAGGTCCTGCAAGGTGGAGGAGGCTGGGGTTACTACGTCCGGTTTGTCGATCCTGAAGCTGTCCTCCGCTGGAGCGCTGAACCTCAGAAATAAGCAAAGCCTAAAGGCCAGGGTTCCATTGAGAACCGATTACATTAAAATTTCTTCTGCTTTTTCCTTCATCAACTCCCAGGCTTCGCGCACATGACGCTCCTCAGTGAGCCTGGAGGCAATTGCCAGGCGGACGGTAAACTTTCCCTTCAAAGCGGTATGGGTCAAAAAGACTCTGCCGGTCTGGTTCAGGCTCTCCAGGAATTTCCTGTTCAAACCATCAAGAGCATCCTCGCCGCGGCCGTCGTTCAACCTGAAGCAAACCAGGCTGAATTCCACCGGCGCCATCAACTCGAATTTTTCATGTTCTTCTACCCAGCCTTTGAACATCTGGGCCAGACGGATATGCTCGCCCACTATCTTCCGAAGTCCTTCCACTCCGTAAGAACGGATAACGAACCACAATTTTAGCGCTCTGAACCTTCTGCCCAGTTGAATTCCCCAGTCCCGGAAATTCTTCACCTGCTTGTCCAATCCTGTCTTCAGATACTCCGGATGAATCTCGAAGGTGCGTATCAAGTCTGCCGGATCCTTGACATAATAGGCCGAGCAGTCAAAATTCGTCAGCATCCATTTATGAGGATTAAAGACGAACGAATCCGCATTTTCCACTCCATCAAGAATCCATTTTTTCTCGGGAAGAAGAGCCGCCGTGCCGGCAAATGCGGCGTCGACATGAAGCCAAAGTTTGTGGCGCTGACATATCTCTCCAATGGGGCCAAGGGGATCGACGGCTGTGGAGGAGGTGGTCCCGAGAGTCGCGACAACACAGGCTGGCTGCAAACCTCTCTTCTTGTCCTTCTCCACCGCCTCTTCAAGCGCGGAGGGAATCATGGCAAAGGAATCATCCGTTGAGATATAGCGCAGGTTCTCCTTGCCGTAAGCAGCGATCTTCACTCCCTTCTCGATACTGGAATGGGTCTCTTCAGAAGCGTAGACCACCAGAGGCTTTCTTAATCCCTTCTGGTTCGCCTCAAAATTTGTCGCCTTTTCTCGGGCCGTGAGAAGCGCAACCAGAGTGGCGGTCGAGGCTGTATCCTGGATGACTCCCGCCATTCCTTCCGGAAGGCCGAGCATCTGACGCAGCCATTCCAGCACATGCTCTTCCAGCTCGGCTGCGGCCGGCGAAGTCTGCCAGATCATGCACTGAGCTCCGATGCCGGCTGTCAACAACTCCGCCAGAATAGAGGGGGGACTGTTGGCCGCCGGGAAATAGGCAAACCAGGAGGGATGCTGCCAGTGGGTAATCCCGGGAAGGATGACCTCTTTGAAGTCCTGGAAGATCTTATCCATTGACTCCCCCCGAATCGGGGGCTCAGAGGGAAGCTTGTCCCGGATTTCTCCAGGCTTAACCCGGGAACAGACTGGATAGGCCTCCAGCTGACTGAAGTAGTCAGTCACCCAGTCAACGAATTTATAGCCAAACCTCCGGAATGTCTCTTTGTCCATTTCCATTATTTAGCTCCTTTTTGCCAGGGGAGAAATCCCTCTCTCATTGGCTCTCTCCCTTTCGAGGTCATTCTAGAAGATATCCTTTGAATAGTCAAAACAACTGAAAAAATTCCGGCTTTTTACACATTCTGTGTAAAAAACAGTCAAAAAAGCACAATTTAGGGTAAAAAACACGTCAAAAGAAGAACGAAACTATCGATTTTTAAAAATTAGAAAAAAAATGTTGAAATCAAAAGAAAAATTATGATAAAATATATAGGTAATTTAGTCATTGGGGGGACAGAAATCAAAAGATTCTGAACGTGGTGTTTCTTGCCTTTAAAAAACGTCTGACAACCTCCTGATCGAAAGAATCAGCCTCCCTAATCTCATCACTCACATTATTTCAAGACCCTCTTCCTTAAAACGCACATTTATCATCTTTCGTTAAGCGGCATTCTTCCCTCCTTTTTAACCCTCCTTTTTACTGGGAGTTTCGAATATATCCCCTTATCTACTGATTTATCCCCTTCAGCAGGCTGTCATTTTCAAGACAATGAAGATGACAGCCTGTCCCCTCCTTTAAAACCACTCCACTTGGACCTCAAAAAAAAAGAAAATTCACGCTTTGTGCCTAACGCTTTCATATCAGCTACAGCTCCAGATCTCCCCAAAACCAACCTTGAAAACTACTCTCTCTTGAACTTCATGTTCTCATAATAGAGAAAGCATCTCTATTTCCGGGGTGAGGGAAAGATCTTACCTTATGGGGAAGTGTGGCGATGGTTCTTCTCCATCCGAAGCCCATGGTGGTGGGTGGGCGGGTCTTGGCAAGGATGGAGGGGAACCGGCGCTGTAACAGATCATACCTTCATTATTAACTGTCACGGAGATAGAGATACTCGCTACAATGGCGAAAAATCTTGACATGGGAGAAGACATGTCTTTTAATGAAGAAGTAAGACTCAGCATCTTTGACAATTGAGTTTCCTGTTTAAAGGAAAGGGAAGTCCGTGAAAAGCGGACACAGCCCCCGCTACTGTAATCGGGTACGAATTCCAGATCAAGCCACTGTCCCCAAGAGAGGATGGGAAGGCCTGGAATGAGGTTAATCCGAGAGTCAGGAAACCTCCTTTAAACGGTTGAGACCCGTCTTCGGGAGGAAGGCAGGGTTGGTTTTTTTTATCACCTCCCCTTGAAGACAGAGACAGAGAAGAATTCCAGGCTGATATCCTGATCGGCAGGCTGCGGGGGCAAAAAATTATTTGAAGGAAGGTCGATGATGAACAAAGCCTCCGGCGTTTTTTTGGCTGTGATTCTCCTCTTTTCCAATCTTTTCTCACAGGAAAACAGCGAAAAGGAAAAACAGGTCCCCCCTCTCCAGCACGAGATAACCGTTACTGCGACCCGGATCGAAACCCCGACCAGTGAAGTGGCCAGCTCAGTGACCGTAATCTCGAGGGAGGAATTGGAACGGACGAAAAAAACGACTCTACTCCAGGCCCTGGAAGAGATAATAGGATTGACCGTGATCCAGAACGGGCCAATAGGCGGCGCAGCTTCAACACTCATACGAGGAGGAAACTCGGAACATACTTTGATCCTGATGGACGGAGTAGAACTCAACGACCCAATCTCTCCTGCTCGCTCTTTTGACCTGGCTCATGTGACCCTGGAAAACGTCGAACGCATCGAGGTTCTCAGAGGTCCCCAGAGCACCCTCTACGGCTCCGACGCTTTGAGCGGCGTGATCAACATCATCACTAGAAAAGGCCAGGACGAAACCAAGTTTTCTTTATTGAGCTCTGGAGGGACTTACGGCACGTTCACCAGCAAAACCGAAGTGAGTGGAGGCGGAAAGAAAACTCTTTTTTCTCTTGGAGTATCTTATCTCCGGAGTGAAGGATTCTCCGCAGCCGGCGCCAGCTATGCGGGAAACGAAGAAAATGACGGCTATCAAAACCTGACGGTATCCGGAAGATTCGGTTACCGCATCAGTGATAGTCTTGAACTGGACTTCATCCTGAGAAGAACCGAAACTCGCATTGAGCTTGACAATTTTGGGGGAGCTAACGGGGACGACCCGAATTCCACCCAAAAAAATCAGTCCCTCTTTTTAAAAGGTCAGTTCCGCGTACTTTTATTAAAGAACCGCTGGGAGCAGAAATTCAGCTTTTCTTTCGTGGATTATGACCGCAGACACGAAAACCCAGCAGACGAGACCCATCCTTTCGATTCAGAAGAGGGCTTTTTTAAAAGCAGCCTGACCAGCTTGGACTGGCAGAATAACTTTTTTCTACACGAGACCAACACCTTGACCTTCGGAATCGACCATCAGCAGGAGCAGGGAGAATCTGAATATCACTCGGAAGGAATCTGGGGACCCTATTCGAGCCTGTTTCCCCTTCGACGGGCCCGCATAACCGGGCTCTACCTTCAGGATCAAATTCGCCTTGCTTCAAGATTCTTCGCCACCGCCGGCATTCGAATCGACTGCCACACTCATTTCGGCACATCGACAACCTTCCGGTTTGCCCCGGCCTTTTTTATCAAGGAGACTCAAACAAAACTCAGGGCGACCATAGGGACTGGATTCAAATCTCCCTCGCTCTATCAGCTTTACGCCCCAGAGAGCCTCATGGGACCGATCGGGAATGAAACCCTGAATCCTGAAAAGTCAACAGCCTGGGATATCGGGATCGAGCAGTCCTTGCTAGAAGGAAAAATCTTATTCGGAGCAACGTATTTCAAGAATGACTACCAAGAGCTCATCCAGTTTGATCTCGCTCAGGGATACACCAACGTGGGAAAAGCCGAATCCAGGGGCATGGAATTCTTTGTCCAATCCCGTCTGGGCGAATATTTCTCATTTACTGCCTCCTACACAAGGACTGAAGCCAAGGACCTGGACACGGACACCCTTCTTCTTCGCAGGCCCAAGGATAAATTCTCGGCATCGCTTGACTGTAATTTCCTAAAAAAGGGGCATATCAGCCTCGCCCTCATCCATACCGGAAAAAGGGAGGACCAGGATTTCTCCACCTGGCCCGCTGCCCGGGTCACACTCCCTGGATTCACGCTGCTGAATGCTGCTGCGTCCTATGAATTGCTCCAGAATGTCCAGGTTTTCTGCCGAATGGATAACCTCCTCAACGCAAAATACGAATGGATCAAAGGCTACGGC
>SMTZ1_10005988_pt1 | contig 12239 bp, 9 predicted proteins | sample DeeMarSWOR136_30_FD_25667 | JGI IMG/M metagenome (IMG submission 25667) | reverse complement strand
GCTAATAATTGTGCTTGGGGAATGATAAAAAGTAATCAGAAAAAGAGTTTTAACAAAAGATACTGTGATGTCGATTTACCTCAAATTGATTATTCTGAAATTGCTAAAGGATTTGGATGTTATGGTGAAAAAATTGAAAATCCAGAAGATATAAGACCAGCTTTACAAAGAGCAATTGATTCAAAAAAACCTGCGGTATTAGATGTGAGTATTGCTTTTGAAACACCCCCACCAATGAAATTACTAGCTCAATATAAAAAAAATAAAGGTTTATTTGGAAAATAAAAGATATTAAGAGAAAATATTATGTCAGAAGGAAAGTTTTTGAAAGGAAAAGTAGCTTTGATAACTGGTGCGGGTGGTGGTGGATTTGGCAGAGAAATTGCTAAAGTTTTTGCACAAAAAGGAGCAGATTTAGTCTTGAATGATATAAGTGATGAGGGTTTAGAAAAAACACGTGATATCATTCAAGAAGAATATGATGTGGAGATTCTTATAGCAAAAGCGGATATTTCGGATTCCAAGCAGGTACTAAGAATGGCTGAGACTGTTTTTAAGAAATTTGATAATCTGTTTTTATTGGTGAATAATGCTGGAATTGATGGTGGATTATATACATCCTTGAAGGCAAAAGAAGAAGTTTACGATAGAGTTATGGCTGTTAATTTAAAAGGCGCTTGGAATGTAACCAAAGCCTTCTATAAACAAATGAGGAGACAAAGACAATTTATCCCAATAGCTGGAAAAATAATTAATATTGCTTCTTGTGCGGGAACAAATAATGGCGCTAATCCATACTTAGGAGTTTATAGTGCAAGTAAAGCGGGTTTAATAGCCTTTACTAGATTATGGGCTCTTGAATTAGGCTCAAACAATATCACAGTTAATGCAATTTCTCCTGGTGTATTTTTAACGCCAATTTATAATAATGATCCCAAACTTATCAGAGATTTTTTGAAGACAAGAGGTGTCAAAATTCCCATAAACAAAATTGGTGAAGCTAAATGGATTGCAGAAGTTGCATTATTTTTAGCATCCCCCGCTGCAGATTATATTACTGGTCAGAATATAATTATTGATGGTGGGATGACTATAAGTATAAATAAATTATAAAATCCTTTAAATTTTTAAAATAAGAAAGTAAGCTAACAAAACTCTATTTACCGCGACCTTTATTAGCTCCAATACTAGGTCGTGTTTTTTCTGAACCCCAACCTTTCTTATGCAATCCTCGAGCTCTTTTTCCTGCAGAAGTAAGACCACGAGTTACTCTTTTAGCATGTTGTGGTTCAGATATCCAATTAATTTTGGAATCTGATTTAATAACAGGGTGATTAGGATCGACTAAAATTGTTTCATAATACCAATGTTTCCCATCAGAATAAACTTTATAACTATTAAGAACTTGCATATTTGGATACTTTCGTTGAACACGCTCCTCAGCCACCCACTGAAGATTTTTTCCAGTTGTATACTTAGAAACACCCATTGCTCTTGGTTTTCTGCCTCCTTTTGGGCGAATTTTATGCATTCCACCTTTTCTTATCCTAGCTCTGACTATTATGTATCCTTGTTTTGCTTTATACCCTAAAGTTCTTGCGCGATGAATATTAGTTGGTTTTTCAACTCTTTGAATCGATTTACCCTTTCGATATTCAATTCCGCGATACCATTGAGGCGTTTTATAACCTTTTTCATGTTTCTCAAAAGTCTCTTTTACATAGCTATAACCAGATTTCAACTTCTAACTGCTCTCTTTTCTTTTATTATATCTTCAAAAATTTACAAAAATTAATTAATTTTATGATTTTGGATTATGAGCAAAAATTTTTGGATAAACTATAATTATATAAATTAGAATTTATTTTATCAATATTCAATTGAAAATTCAATAAAATCTCGAATTTATAATTACAATGAATAAAAATAATAAAAATAGAAAAGATCTCAAAAAAATTAAAATCGAAGAATTAGATGGATTAAGGATATCTTATGATAAAGATGAATTTGATAAGGAATTCCCTCATTTGATCAAAGAAATTTCAACAAGAAAGAAATCAATAAAAATAGATTCAGTTGATAAGGATGTAGAGCAAAAAAATGAGGAAAAACATCGAGAATTTAATAGTTTGTATCCTAACGAATTATATAACCCAAATGTGATTGATTTTTTAAGAAGATGTACAAAAAATGAAGAAGCAAATGAAATTTTAGATTATTTAATGGAAAGAAAGGAAATTACACAACAAGATTATAGTAAATATAAAAACATTATTTCGCAAGAAGGGGGATTAAAGCAACTAATTGATGAATTTGGGGGATTAAAACGACCAGGATACTATATGAAAAAGTATTATAAAAAAGAGATTAATGATAAATAATTAAATATTAAGCAAGATTAATAACAATTGACAAATGATGAACTTATGACAAAGCTAGCTACTTGCTCGGTAGCAATGACATTGTCGCCCCAAACTGATGTCAAATATTACAAATCATCCTGCTTCTAATCTATTTTTAAAACGAATTCCTTTCTCTGTTAAAAAATATTCATCATTATTTTGCATTATAAGCCCCAAATCACGTAAAACAGGTACCCTCCCATTTATACATGACATTGGTAAACCAGAAAATAATTTTATAGTTTCGTTATTTTTTGCTCCATCATTAATCGCAATTAATATTTCAATTCCCATATAACCCAAAAGATTTTTTAGATCTTCATGAGTTTCTTCTCTTTTAGTCATTATTACTCGTTCTCAAATAGATTATTTTCAGTATGTTTTTTATTCGTAGCATTTTTACTTTCATTTCTTTTTGCTTTATATTTATCTGCTACTACGGGTTCAGATTCTTTTGGCAATAACTTTCTCATCCATTCAGGAAATGCAGTTGTTATTTGTAAATTTGTTTTTAAAACTATATAAGTCTCACCATTATGATTTAATTCTTCAATTACATCATAATTCTTTAGAAAGTCAATATTTTCCATTAATGAATCCAGAGATTTTTTAGATACTAATTTTGGTAATTTATCCTTGGATATTAATCCATTTCTTAATTCTGAAAGAACATTATACTTTTTTGGATCTGCTATAATTTGATATAATATAAAACCATCTTCTTTTATTTCTTCTCTTGTTTTCTTTTCATATTCACTAAAATATTCTTGGACTTTAGGGAGAAGTAATTCAATCAATTCTGGTTTATCGTCGATATACTCAATAATACTATCGGGTGGTATTCTTTCAGCATTTACCTCTTTCACTAAAAGTACATATTTTTCCACTAATCCAATTTGATTAATAAAAATAAATTGTCGCTCATCTAATATTTCAATAATTTCATTAAAATCTTTTTCAGGAAACTTTTCAATAAACCATTCTCTAAGTCCTTCTAATAAGATAGGACCTTCCGATAACTTCTCTAAGGTTCTAAATATATGCTTATCATTTAATAAGACTGCAATTTCCTCTTCTTCGGTTTTTTCTCGTGTATCTTCTATAATGACCCAGTATAGATTCTTTACCCAAGCTTTAATTAAGATTTCATTTTTTCTTATGCTTTCTTGATCTTTTTCATCAAAATTGTTTACATCATTTATGTAAAATCCCGTATAAATCTCTTCATTTGATTGTAATTGTTCTGAAAACTCAGTACATAAGATTGAGATTTTTTCTTCATCTTCAGAGGGGATTTGTTGATCCAGAATTATTGAAACCATTAACATTTCTTTATTTCCTCTAGCCCAATCTGAATGAATTTCGAAATAGTAATTCAGGGATTTTAGATTTTCGAAAGAATGTGTAAAAAATCCTTCGCTAAATTGTTGATCCATAATATTAGCAATTTTAAGCGATAATTCTCTTTCTAAAATATCTTTTGGATATGAATAAAAGACTAATGGACCAATTTTACGATGAAAATATGATAAAGTAACGATGGTTTTCAATAAATGAATCTCCATTAAGATTTAATTATTAAATTGTAAGAACAGCTTTTTTTTTCTCTATAACCTATAATAAATTAATATTGAAGATTATATATTATTAAAGATAAATAAATTTATCTTACCTCATTATCTAATATCCTACAATAATTATTATTAGCAATAAACATAAAATTTTTTAATGAATTTTTGATAAAACCAGATCTAAAAATGAGTCCTATAAAATTAATTGGATTTGACTTGGATGATTGTCTTTTTGATTCAACCGGGTTATCTGAAAGAGCAAGAATAAAAGGTCTTGATGCAATGATTAATTTGGGGTTAAATATAGATAAAGTAAAAGCAGTTCAGATATTAAAGGAAATTGTGAAAGAATACGGATCAAATTCGTCAAAACACTATAATTACTTTATTAGAAGATTGAATCAAATGGAGGATAATATAGAATATATCTCTTATAACGATCGCTATAAATTTATAGCAGCAGCTGTAATGGCTTATCACGCAGAAAAGGTTAATTCAATAGCGTTGTATGATGATGTAGAAGAAAGTTTAAATAAATTAAAGGAATTATCAATAAAAACAGCCGTCATAACTGATGGAATCCCTATAAAGCAATATGAAAAGATTTTAAGACTTAATATTGATAAATTAATTGATTTGGTAGTTATTTCAGATGAAATAGGAATCAAAAAACCAAATCCTGAATTATTTAATTACTGCTTAAAAAAATTTGGAGTTAAAGGTCAAGAAACGATATATGTAGGAGATCGAATTGATAAAGATATAATTCCTGCTAATTTAAATAATATTTATAGTGTTTATCTTCATCGTGGAGGTAAATATAATAATTATAAGAATGAACCCATTGTAAAAGAAGATATAAAGCCAAATTATGAGATCTCTAATTTAAATGAATTATTCGATATAATAGAAGAGATTAACAAGAAAGAAAAAACTGAGTAATTTTAAAATGAGAGTCGCCTGTATTCAACCCGAATTATTAGAGAATAAAAAAAAATGTTATCATGAGATAGAAAAGATTCTAAAAGAATTAATGGAAAAACATAAAAGTTGTGATATTATTTGCCTCCCAGAAAGATGGGTTCCTTATTTTAGAGACCCAACTCATAATTTCCAAGAACAAAGAGGCAATGACTATTCCTTTATAAAAAATTTAGCTAGAGAATACAATGTAAAATTTATATCTGGTGGAATCTGGGAAAAAAGAGCTAAATCAAAAAAGCCAGTAATAACATGCTATTTTTTTGATGAAGATGGAGAAGAAATTGGGAGACAAGATAAAATTCACTTATATGGTTATGAACGCGAAAATTTTGAAGCAGGTAATGAATTAATAGTGTTCAAGCTTAACAATACCTATTCTTTCACAATTCTTATATGCTTTGATATGGCTTTTTTTGAAACTCCTAGACTAGCTATTGAAAATGGCGCTGACATATTATTTTCACCAACTCAAATAAGAGAAGGGGGAATGGAAAATTGGCATATTTATCTACAGGCGCGTGCTTTAGAGAATCGAGTCCCAATTGTTGCTTGTAATACTCTTGGTCATTATTTAAAAAGAATATTTCTTGGTAATAGTAAAATTATTTCTTTTTATAGAGGATATATATCTCCATCTAAATTAAAAATTATAGAAGGACCAAAAGGTTCAAAAGGTTTTGTTTTTGATGAGGTAGATTTAAATTTTCCAAGAAAACTAAGAAAAATTCGTCTTAAAGAAAAAATTGATAAATCAAAAATAGAAATTAAAATAGTTAATACCTAAATAAGCTCAATATTTAATTACATATGACATGAGTAAATCAAAAGAATTTAAAAAAATACTTTTCTGTGGTTTAGATAGTGGTGGAAAAACATCAATCTTATTATTATTAGATAGAAAATTTAGTTTACTAACCTCAGTTAAACCAACTATAAAGGCAAAAAGAACAATTCACACAAACACATTATTAGGCACTAAAATAGTTCGTTGGGATTTAGGTGGTCAAAAAAGTTATAGGAAAATATACTTAGGTGAGAAGAGCAAGTATTTTACCGAAATGCAAACAATTTTTTATGTTATAGATATCCAAGCACCTAAAAAGTTTGGAGAAGCTTTACTTTTTCTTAAAGATATAATAAATATTACCTTAGAATCACCGCCTGATAATTTTCAACTCTTAATCTTACTCCATAAATGCGATCCAGATATTAAAAACAATAAAAATATTATAAATAGCGTTGAATATTTAGAGAAAGAGATTTCATCTTTAGTTAAAGACATTAAATTTTCTATATTAAAAACTTCGATATATGATGAACCCAGTTTATTAAAGGCTTTTTCTGATGGTGTATTTTATGCCACTCATAAAACTAAAATGTTCCAATCCTTATTGAAAGATTATATGGGAAAGACGTTTAATAGCTCTACGCTTCTATTGGATCAAAATTGTTTTATAATTGCTAGCAGAAGCACTAATCAAACTTATCAAGAAATTTGTGAATCCATAGCTCCAAGGTTAACACAAGCATTAGAAAAATTAGAAGAATGGGATATAAATACGATCGATATAGTTACTAATATAGAATTTCCAGAAAAGCATTCAGAATTTCAAAAAGAAGGAATTATTTTTCTCAGAAAGTTAGATATAGGAGATATTAGATTATATTTGGTTACCCTCTGTTTAAATAAGAAAGTAAAAATTAAATCTTATGAATATTTACCATTGTTGGCAGAAAATTTACAAAATTTATTAGGAAGCTTTGATTGATTGCAGATCTTAATCTAAAATTCCCTTAATAAAATTTGATTCTCAATTTGGGTTGATTTTATTTATTTAATTATAGATAAATTCTTGAAATTTTAAAAAGTTTCAATTCTTCATTAAGAATCCAAGAATTCAATTTTTAATTTTACTTTCAATCACCCCTCTCTGAGTGGGGTTTAAATATACTCGTATAAAATTATATTAAACAAAGGTTAAATTAATGATTACAAAATCAAATATAAATAAGAATTATGTTGGACCAAAAGCTCTCTTTGACCCAAATTATATTCCACCTAGTCTATTATATAGAAAGAAAGAGGAAAATTCTTTATTCTCGATTTTAAATGACTCGATTTCTGATGGATTTTGTCTTAATATATTGTATCATGGAATGAATGGAATTGGAAAAAAAGTAATAATAAATAAAGTGATAAACGATCTTTTAATGGAAAACCATAAGTACCTCCAATTAAATAAAGTATGTGTTGACTGTAAAGAAAAAGAAGTTCAAGAATTAATTTTTTCACTATTAACTGAATTATTAAACAATTATAATCTTAATTTTGATTATAGACCAATCTTAAATTCAAGTCTTTTCAACTTATGGAATACTTTTAAATTTGTTTGTAATAAAATTGATTCTCATTTATTATTTATTTTTAATAATAGTGAATATTTAGAACCTAAGATATTTCAAAAATTCCTACAATTCAGTAAAGAAACGAACATTACTTTAATTTCTACGGTAAATAAATTCTTAAAACCAGGAACAATGGAATTAATTCCAAAATTTGATTTTAAACATAAATTAAACTTTTTCTCCTATCATGAGCTTTATTCTATTCTTAAACAAAGAGTTTTATTAAGTTTTTCACATGAAATTGATAAAAACTTAATCAAATTTATAACAGATCTAATTTGTGAAGAATATGTTCCTATTCCCGGAAAAGGAGTTGAAATCCTTCGAGATCTATATCCAATAATAAAAAATTCCAAAGGTTCATTTAATTTTGAATTATTAGAAATTTGCCAGAATGAGTTTGATAAATATCAAATCTCTGATGAATTTAATATAATAAATTATCTTTCGGAAGAAGACATTTTGACTGTTATATTCTTAGATAATCTCTCTAATCACTTTATCAGCAAAATGAATTATTATATTTCATTTAATGAATTAATGGAATGTTACGAACTTTCTTGCGAATATTTAGAGTATGTAAAAAATGATAAAGAGTTCTATAATTTAATTGAAGATATGTTAAATATGGGGATAATTAAACCTTCAAAAAGAACTTATTATAGAAATGATACCCATAAAAGGTTTAACAGCAAAAATTGTAATTTTTTCTTTACAATAATAAATCCTAAGCAAATAAAAATTATAATTGATACAATTTTTAACCAATAATAAAAGAAATAATTTAAATTCTGACTTTTCTTAGTTTAAGTAGAAAATTTTGATTTAAAATAATTTGTAAAACCGGAAAAAGAAAATTCTTTTTTTTTTGTGGAAAATTATATATTTATAGGTGTAATCACACTATTTCTTTAATAATGAAGAGTAGAAATGGAGAAAAATTTTGACTTATATTAAAAAAATTTCGATGAGTGGTTTTAAAAGTTTTGGCGAAAGAACTGTTACAATTCGCCTTTCAAGTGGGTTTACATGTATTGTGGGACCTAATGGTGCAGGAAAGTCGAATATAATCGATGCATTATGTTTTGCATTAGGAAGATTAAGTAAGAAAACTATGAGGGCCAAGAGTTTAGAGGATCTGATTTTTGCTGGCGCAAGAGGAAAAAATCCATCCCAAAGAGCCTCGGTAACCTTATACTTTGATAATTCTGAAAATGTTTTTCCCGGAGGAACTGAAGATTTCCAAATCACACGTACGATCAAGAGAGGTGGGGCTGGTGGATACAAAATGAATGGAAAAAAAGTAACACGACAACAGATCCTTAATGCATTAGCAGCAGCTAATATCGATCCGGATGGTAGTAATCAATTTGTTCTTCAAGGTAAAATTGTTGAATTAACTCATATGAATGCAGATGATAGAAGAAGTTTTATTGAAGAATTAATAGGTCTCCAAAAATATGATGAAATGAAAGATGCTACATTAAAAGAACTAGAAAAAGCTGAAAGGGATTTAGGTCAATTTGAAGCGATCTTTAAAGAAGTATCTATTCAATTGAAGAAAGTTGAAAAAGAGAAAAATGATGCATTAGCTTGGAAAGAATTAGATGAGAAAATAAATTTTTTGAATTCACAACTGATTGCCTTAAAAATTTCAAAATTAAGAGCAGAAGAGGATGAATTAGAGAGAAAGATTGAAACATCTTTAAAAATTATTGAAGAATTGCAAGAAAAAATAAATCGACAAGAAGATGTATTAAAACAAGAATCTCTTGTTATGGATAACATTCAAAAAACGATAATAGATAAAGAAAAGGAAAGGGAAGAGATAAGTGAAAAAATAACTCAAATTATGACACAAATATCTTCAAGCCAAACTACGTTAAATTTAGCACACAAATCAATTGATAAATTAACCCAAGAGATTCAAGATTTAGAAAGTAAACAAATGAAACTTGAGGAGGGTCAAACATTTGATTCTCTGATAGAAAGTGTGTCAAAAGAAAGTTTAGAATATGAAAATCAAATTGAAATTGCAAAAAATGAAATTGAAAAAAGGCAACAAAATCAAGCAGATTTAGATGTAAAAATTAAAAATAATGAGGATGAAAAATCTCTATTTAAATCTCAAATATCCAAAATAGAACAAGATATTTCATCAAATAAAGCACAAATTAAGATGCTTAGAGGATCAATAAAAAAAAATGAGGAGAAGAAGGAAAAATTAGAAAACGAGTTACAAAAACTGAAAAAAGATGCTGAGAGTATTGATGAAGCCATTGAAGCCACCAAAAAAGAAGAATTAGAAGTTAGAAAAAAGATCAATGAATTAAAATCTATAATTTCTAAAGAAAATCAAAACCAAAAAGATTTAGAAAATCAAATAAATAACATTCAAATGGATAAAAATCACTTAAATCTTAAATTATCAGATCTTCAAGCTTCTTTATCGTCCTTAGCAACAGAAATTAAAATGAATCAGGATAGTATACAAGAATTGAATGAAAAGAAAATTTCCATTGAGAAAAAAATTACAGAATTAAGTAAGGGTAAAGACACTGAAAATATTGTAAAGGAATTATTAAAAGAAAAACAGAATATTACGGAAGAATTGAATAGTCTAAAGACACGATTAAAACAAGAAAATTCAGGTTTTAGGAAAAATGAACAAGATTTAGAATTAATGAACATGAAAAAATATTCGGTTAATTCTGAAATTAATAGTAATCAAGCAAAGATTGATAGTCTTAATACAGAATTAAAAAACTTTATTAAAGAGCTAAAGAAGTTAGAGAGAGAAAAGAATAATCTGGGTTTACAAGTTAATTCCTTAGATCAAAATCTTACAACTCTTAAGAATGAATCCAAGAAATTAGAAAGTAAAAGAGAAAATGTTCAAAGACGTTTAGAAGAGCTTTCACAGGAAAGAGAAGCTATTTCTAAAAAAATAGCATCATCTGAGGAAGAATATGAGAAAAATACAAAAGATATAACTGGTATTCTGCAGATTTTGAATATGTTAACGCAAAACATTAATATATCAGTTGAGTCAATAAAAGCCAATATACAACAATCAAACGCGGAAGCAATTGAATCATCAGCGGAAGATTTTAAAAAATTTGTTCTTGATATATTTGATATTATGAAAACAGTTGAAGACATTGGGGCTGATGAAAAACAACATGCTGAAATGACAGATATGATTAATTCTATAATGCAAACTTTGAAAATGTTCACTGATAATGCTGATGAAACCATTAATCAACTAATTGACAGAGTTAAAGAATCTGCGGATGTGGAGGTACAAAGTTCAACGTCAACATTTGATAGTTTTGTTCAAGACTTAATGGAAATTCTTGAAAACATCTATCTCTCTTTAAGAAAACTTACTATGTCCAAAAGTCAAGAATTATATAAACAGTTGGAAGAGATCTCACAAAATATTAAATCTCAAACAGATGATTTTAGCAAAGTTGAGAAAAAGTTATCTGAAAGTAAAATTCAAAAGCAGCACTATGAAGAAAATCATTCAGTATATAAAAAGAGACTTGAAGAAATTGATAAAAGAACAGTTGATTTAAATGAAAAAATAAAAAAAGCTGAGAAAGAAATTAATGAACGGGAGGATATAATAAGTACCAAAGAATTAGAAGCTATCAGCTTTGAAAATGATATTACTAAACTTAAAGAACTCAAAGACAAATATTGGGAAAAAATTTCTAAGATCCAAGACGATATTGATATTAAACAAAAAGAACAAGAAAATTTGAGAGAAAAACTACAGGAATTACATGGGATCCAAAACTTATTTGACAATATTATAGAAATTGATGAAAATGTAGAAAGATTAAAGAGTGTTATAGGAGAAAAGAAAAATTTAATTACAAGCACAGAAGATAATATAAGAAGTACTCAGGCGGAACAAAATTCATTACAAAAAAGTATTGATGACCTTATTTTACAAAAAGAAAATTTTTGGGAAATCACTGAGAATTTAAGGAAACAAATAGATGAAAAAAACAAAAATCTTGAAGATATTATGGATCGATTAAGAGCACTTGAAAATGTGATGAGAATAATTAATTCTATCGAGGATATTAAAAAAGAAAATGTTGATGCTAACAATAAAATCGAAACATGTCAAGATGATATTAAAAAATTAAATTCACAAGTTGAACAACTTCAAAATAATGTGGATCAAAAGCAACAAGTAATAGATTCTCTAAGAAATGAAAAAAATGAAGAGCTGGAATCACAAAAAGCGGCTCAGAAAAGATTAAATAAATTGAATAAAGATTTACAAAAATCTCAAGGAAAACTTAATGAATTAAATAAAAATAAGGAAAGAGAACAAAAAATCATAGGATTATGGCAAGATATCAAAGATACTGAAGAACAAATAGAATCAATATCAAAAGAATTAACAGGTTTTAAAGAAGATTTAGATAATGAAAACGAGAAAAAGGACAAAAAACAAGAGGAAATTGACGCATATATTCAAGAAAAGGATGAATCTTGGAAAAAGCAAAAACAGTATCAGAGGATTTTAACTGATTTAAAATCAGACCTTTCAATGGAACACTCAAAAATAAATAATTATGAATCGAAAAAATTAATGTGTACTGATCAAATTGAAGCTTTATTTCAGCGTTCTAAAGAATATGGTTCATTGCCACCTGTAACTGAGGATCTTTCAGAACCAGAGTTACAATCAGATATCATAGAATTAACAAACAAAAAGAAAGTGCTTGAACCAGTGAACTTAAAAGCAATTGAACAATATGATGTCGTTAAAGAAAGGTTTGATGAGATAGATATGAGGCGACAAACAATTCAACGAGAAAGAAAATCAATATTAGATGCAATTGATAAAATT
>SMTZ1_10037440_pt1 | contig 12241 bp, 13 predicted proteins | sample DeeMarSWOR136_30_FD_25667 | JGI IMG/M metagenome (IMG submission 25667) | reverse complement strand
TAACCCCTCGCACAACGGTTGGCACCAAGACAATGCTGTCTAAGCCGGCTTCACGGCAGTTCTCGATTACCTTCTTCTTGGTGTCCAGCAGATCGCGTCCCCGCGTCGCCAGGTACGGCTCAGGCGTGACGCCATCAAACTGGAGGTAAAAGGTACTCACGCCAGCGTCAAGCAATTCACGGCAGTAGTCGACGCTCTCAGCTAGCTTTATGCCATTGGAGTTGACTTCGACGTGGTCGAAACCCAAGTCCTTTGCCATTCGAACGAGGTCGGGAAGGTCCTCGCGCACGGTTGGCTCGCCTCCACTGAATTGAAGGGCCGTGGCAGGCACGGGCTGGATGCCCCTCAACGTCCGAAGCATGCGTCTGATTTCGTCTACCGTCGGCTCATAGACGTATCCCGACACGGCGGCGTTGGCGAAACAGATGGGACACCGGAGATTGCATCTATTCGTCACGTCAATGATGGCGAGAGAGGTATGGGATTTGTGGTGGGGGCATAAACCGCAGTCATAAGGATGACCGCGCACCGTCGTGGTCATGGGGTTGTCTATTCCCGCGCCCACAACGGCGTATTTCTGCGCCCTCGTGTATTCTGCGAAGCTTGACCAGTACACCTCCTCGAAAACACCGTGGTCACGGCACGCCTTCCGCATGAGAACTTGCCCATTGTCTTCATAGAGGGTTGCATCGATCACTTTGAGACATTCTGGACAGATGCTTCGGGTCTTCTTTATTACGTTCAATGAACGCCACCACTGGGAATCATGTGTATAGCGGCTTAGGCTATATAAAGTTTGAATATTTCCCTTAAAACCTTTATTGGCAGGGAAAGCCTGGTGGAGATACCGGAGACGACGAGCGGGTTCGTGGGGGAGAAGGAGGAAAGGCGCGGCAGCGGTCGAGAGTTGGCTGGGGGGGACGGGTAGTGAACTGGTGTCCGAGGCGGGTGGGCCACGAGTTGGATATATCGGTTTAGGAGGTAACCAAGAGAGAAGGGGTTCACCAAACGGCGGTCAAAACATCTTGGCGCCGATACGCTATAGGTAGTAGCCAATAACCCGGAGCTCCGTGTTCGGAGACCAGGGGGGTAAACCGGAGCTAAAAGAATAAGTATCCCGAAGGGGTATACAAGTTAACTGAAGGGGCTGTGATGGTATGAGGCTGGTTACGGTTAAGCTTCCCGAAGCTCTGATAGATGGGCTGGACGAACTGGTGAATTCAGGCCTTTATCCCAGCCGAAGCGCAGCGATTCGCACGGCTGTGAGGGACATGCTGAAGAGAGAGCTGTGGAGAACCGCACCCTAGCTATCGTTCCCTTTTTCCCTCGATGAAGTCTTCAACCCAGACCTTCGCAACGTCGTAAGGCGCGTGCTTGGGCGGGTGCTTGAAGGCATACGCGGAAATGCTTGTGAGCGGGCCGTAGATGCCTCGGTCTAACGCGATTTTCGTGGCTCTGATGGCGTCAATCACGATGCCCGCGCTGTTCGGAGAATCCAAGACCTCAAGCTTCACATCGATATTGAGAGGCGTGTCCCCGAAGTATCGTCCTTTCAGGAGAATGTAGCAGATCTTTTTGTTTTTCAGGAATTGAATGTAGTCACTGGGCCCGATCTTCAGGGGAATCTTGTAGGGAACCATGGCTTGCACGGCTTCCGTCTTGCTCGTTCGCTTTGAGACGAGGCGGTCTTCTTCGACCATGTTGAGGAAATCGGTGTCGCCGCCAATGTTTAGCTGGTAACTCTCCTCCACGAGGGCCCCCCGATCCACCATGAGCTTGGCGAGGGTCTTGTGGACAACGGTTGCGCCCACTTGGCTCATGACGTCGTCTCCCGCCACGGGCAACTTGGCTTGGGTAAACTTCTTCTGCCACGAAGGAACCGAGGCGATGAAGGAGGGAATGCAGTTCACAAAGGCGCAGCCAGCTTCCAAGGCTTGTGTCGCATACCATTGGGTGGCTTGATCACTGCCCACAGGTAAATAGTTGACCAGCAAATCAGCCTTCACATCGCGGAGAACCCCAGCCACGTCGACCGCCGCCTCCTCTCGATTAACCGGGACCACGTCTCTCAGATATTTGCCCAAGCCGTCCAGTTGATTGCCCTTCATGACCGTGACCCCGAGTTTGGGAACCTTACAGAAGACGCGGGTGTTGTTGGGTTCGTGGTAAATTGCTTCACCCAAGTCTTTGCCCACCTTTCCAGAGTCAATGTCGAAGGCCGCGACGAAGCGCAGGTCTTTCACGTGGTAGTCTCCGAGTAGTGTACGCCTTGGATGAGGGCGGATGCGCTGTTTCCAACGCCGACAACGGCGACTTTGACTTCACCCATGCCGATCACCATATTTTATGCGTATAAAATATAAAAGGTTTTCACTGACGAACCCCTATGACGAAGTCAACCCAGCCAGCTAGGCACGCAATCTCTTCTGATAAGTCTTGACCGCCGCCACGGGGTCGGGGGCCAGAAGGATGGATCGACCCACGATACAATAGGAGGCGCCGGCTTCGATGACGGCGTTCACTGCGCCGCCTTGAACCCCAATTCCGGGAGCGTATATGGGAACCCGTTTCTGCAAGACTTGCGAGACCTCCCTGATTTTTTCAGGGTACGTTGCGCCCACCACGACGCCGTCCGCCCCCCAGTCAACCGCCCTTTCCGCAAAGACCAAGTATTGAGGACGCTGCCGGCCGGTTCGAGAATCCACCACCATCTGGCCATACCCGTCTCCCGCGCCCCGATGACTCATGTAGACCAACAGAAGAACCCCCTTATCGAAGGCCCGAGCAAGGGTAAAGACGGGTTCCAGCCCATCGTCCCACCCGACAAAGGGGTTCGCGGTCAACGCATCAAACCCAGCCGCAAAGTAGTGACGAGCGATTTCGCGGTTGGTGGCGCCGATATCATTCAGCTTACAGTCCATGATCACCGGGAGGTCTAAGTCGTGGGCGACGCGTACCAGCCGCTCCACGGCGGGGTACACCCCCAAGGGAAGGACAAGGTGCCGGTTGATCTTGACCGCACAGATATACGGCGCAAGGGTTTCCAGCGTTTGCAGGCTTTTGGCTAACAGGTTCTTTCGATCCTTGACGAGGAGGTCAAAGGCTAACACGATCTTCGAAGCGTGGCGGGCAGCTGCCCCCTGGATTAGAGCGTTAAAGCCTGTAGACGACGTCACGAGATCCCCTTCTCAGGTAGACGATGGCTCCGTAGGTCTTTTCCGAACACGTCACTATTAAAGGTTGCAATCCGTCCCGTCGGGAAGACCGCCCCCTGATCGAAGGAAATGACGGGTCGACGGATGAAAACTAGCGAGGGAAGCGGGGAAAGGCCGTCAAAGACAGACCGCGTCAGGAGGCAAGACGCGAGTTACCGAAAAATAACGTTAATATTTTTGTCCACCCATTGGTTTACGGGGAGGCGAAAGAAAGTGGACGAGACTTCGCCGATCAAGGAGATCATCGCGAGACGCATTGCGGGGGAGATCATACTGTCAAGTAGTCCCGGGAGAACGTTCAGGAAGTGGCGTGAAATCTTCAATTTGACCCAGATCCGCCTGGCCAACAACCTTCACATCACGCCGTCTGTGATCAGCGACTACGAAAAGGGGAGGAGAAGCCCGGGAACCCGCTTTATCAAGCGCTTCGTCTTAGCGTTAATATCCATTAACGAGGAGGAGGGCGGCCTCTTTTTAAAGGAACTGTCGCGCCTCGCGATTACGCCTTCCGACGCCATCATCGATGTGAGGGAGTTCCCCGTCGCTGTCGAAGGGAGACAGGTCTCCGAGGCGGTGGAGGGGCGTCCTCTTGCCTGTGAGAAGCTCTTACGTCGGAGCATTTACGGGTACACCATTCTCGACAGCGTCAAAGCCATTCAAACCCTGTCGAGCACCGACGCCTACCGCGTCTTTGGGATTACAACGGAACGCGCCTTGGTCTTTACAAACGTCACGAAGGGCAGATCGCCCATGGTCGCGGTAAGAGTGCACCCCCTCAAACCGCGGATGATCATCATTCATGGCCCCGAAAAAGTGGATGACCTAGCTCTTCAACTAGCCGAGGTCGAACAGATCCCCCTCGTCCTGTCGAAAGTGACCTCAGTCGACAGATTAGTCATTGCGTTAAACAAGCTCTATCAATCAGTAAGTTCCCGACAGACGTCGCCCCCCGTCAAAAGCTTGTAAAGTCTGCGGCTGGAGTGTTTTTCAGCAGTATGGGTGGTAGGGAAAAGACGATGCTTAATCTAAGCACACCTTAGTTAAGATTTGGAGGGATAGGACATGACGGGGTTACCGAGAATGGTCGTCTTCGACATGGATGGCGTGCTGGCGGATATCGAGAGTAGTTGGCAGACCGTTCACCGAGCATTTAAGGTGGATAATGAAGCAAACTTCCAGAAGCATTTACGCAATGAGATTGACTACCGGGAATTCATGCGATCGGATATTGGTTTGTGGGGAAAGCCTCATATTACCCGAATTAAGGCCGTCCTCGACCAAGCACGCTTGATGAAGGGCGCGAAAGAAACGGTAACGGCTCTGAGGACCACGGGGATAAAGACCGCAATCATTAGCAGCGGAATCATGACGTTGGCTGAGAGGCTGAAAGAAGAGCTGGGAATTGACCACGTCTTTGCGAACAAGCTGTTAACGGATGACGCGGGATATCTGGTGGGAGAGGGGGAAGAGGCCGTCAACCTCCAAAACAAAGGCGTCGTCTTAGAGGAGCTGTGTCTGGTTGAGGGACTTCAGCTGGCGGACTGTGCCGTGGTGGGAGACAGCCGATTCGATGTCCCCCTCTTTGAAAAAGCGGGTCTGAGCATAGCCTTCAACGCTCAAGACCGCTGGGTTCGGGAAGCCGCGGACGTGGTCATTGATGACAGGGATTTGAGGAGGATTCTTCCCGTGATTTTCAATGGCAGAAGCGCGCGGGCACGTCTTTCCTTTCGCTACGCGAAAGAGGAGACGGCGGCGATCATTGTGGGCGCCATATCTCCGGATAATTACCCGGTTCCACCGGGATTAACCACACCGGGATTAACCATTACAGCGTCTCGACGGGGGGTGGAGGTGCAGATACGAGTGTTCTGTGTGAAGGGGTCGGGGACGCTGCTGGCGACCCTCGACGACTTACTGAGCAATATTCAAGTAGCGGAAAAAACGTTAGCGACCTTAGATGCAGTGACGGGAAGGTAAACCTTTTAAATTCCCTACCCGTCTTCACTTCCCTAATGACGTAGATTACGTGGAGGACGCTGGTTGTCGCGACGTCATGATGGGAAGAACCGTGGAAGCAACCCTGAGCGATATCACCGGTGACTTTTCCCAACAACACCTCAAGCTTTACTTTCAAGTCATCAAGGTAAAGAAGAGAGAGGCGGAAACCGTTTTTAAGGGACATGAATACACGGGCGATTACCTCCGGAGCCTCGTGCGACGAGGGAGCACCCGCATCGACTCCATTGTCAACGTAACGACGAAGAAGGGGTATAAACTACGATTGTCCGTCGTGGCCTTCTCGATATTGAGGGTTCGAAAGTCCCAAATTATGAATGTGCGGAAGGTGATGCGACGAATAGTACAGGAGAAGGCTGAAAGCCTGTTCTTCGACCAAATTGTTCAGGAGGCGGTTTTGGGCAAGATTGCGTCAGACATTTACAACGAAGCAAAAAAGATCGTCCCGTTGAGACATACCGGCATCCGAAAATCCAAATTACTGTCTTATCCCGCTGAGGAAGCAGCTGAAACGCTAGTTGAGGCCGAAGCGAGCGCGTAAATAAGCGTCGCACCTAAAGACCGCGTCCGTACAATACGAGTGTGTTTACTGACAGGGTTCGTTCATGAAGAAGGGGTTACGACGACGCGTCGCTAGGGAAGCCGCACGTCGTCTCTACCATCACCTCGCGGAAGAGTACAAGCAGGCTAAGGAAGCAGCCGCCCGAAGTGTTGGGGTGGGGCTCCTGCCCAGCAACCTTGAAGTCGCCAGCGAGCTGGATCTCTTGGCCCGCGAGGTAGAGGGATGCGGTAGGGAGAAACTCTTAGGTGACTTGCGGAGGGAGGCGCTTCAAGTCATGGAGCGCCTGAAGGTCTTTCACCCCCGGCTGATAGGAAGCGTTTGGCGTGGCACCGCGAGGAAGGGGAGCGACATCGACATCGAGGTGTTTTGTCAGGACACGGAGGCCGTGGTGAAAGAAGTGGCACAGGCGTATCAGGTAACGAAAATAGAGCAGGGTGCAAAGACGGATGCGGGGAAAACGGAGAGGTTTCTCCACGTATACGTCACACTGCCTTCCGAACACGTGGTTGAAGTGGTCATTAAGGGCCTTGAGCGACGGAAGGAGAGGCGCACGTGCGAAATTTACGGGGATCTCATCGTCGGATTAACCCTGCCCCAGCTACGAAGACTTCTTACAGACGACCCCCAGAAGAGGTTTCTTCCAAAAGAGAGATAAGAAGAGAAGGTATGAGAAGGATATGAGGGGCTTGTTGTGAAAGCGGTTGTCCTGGCAGCGGGGGAGGGAACGAGGCTTCACCCATTAACGTTGACCCGTCCAAAACACATGATTCCACTCGTGGGAAGACCGATCCTTGAACACCTTCTGTTAGCCCTGAAAGATGCGGGGATTGACGACGTCCTCCTCGTTACAAACTACTATGAAAGCCAGATACAAAGGTACTTCAACGACGGCGCCAAACTGAGCCTCAGGGTAGAGTACGCCCATCAAGAAAAGCTCCTGGGGTCGGGCCACGCCATAAGCCTTGCAGAAGGATACGTGGACGACGACGCCTTCCTGGTCGTGTACGGCGACCTCCTCTTGGACCCGTCGATCATACGGTCAACACTACAAAAACACGATGAAGAGGGGGTGCCCGTTCTCTGCGTCGTTCCCGTGGATACCCCCCAACAATACGGCGTCGTCCTTCTGACGGAGGATAGGGTGAGCGACATCATCGAAAAACCTGCGTCAACGGCCTTTGGCAACCTAGCGAACGCGGGCGTCTATATCTTCCCCGAGGAAGTGTTTGACGCGATTCGGCAGACGCCGCAATCCCTACGGGACGAAGTTGAGATCACGGAGACCATAAAGGGAATGCTCAGTAAATCCGTTGAATTCGCGGCGAACCGGATTAGGGGTGAGGAGTGGATGGACGTCGGGAGGCCGTGGGACCTCCTTGAGGCCAATAAGCGAGTGCTTGAACGGTGTACCGTGGGCGTCAAGGGGACGGTTGAAGACGGCGTGCATTTGAAGGGAGGCGTCCACGTTGAAGAAGAGGCGAGATTGCGCTCAGGCGCTTACGTTGAGGGCCCCGTCTTCATTGGGCGGGGAAGCGATGTGGGGCCGAACTGCTACCTGCGGCCCTACACGAGTCTCGGGCACAACGTGAAGAACAGCCTCGTCCTCGACGGCACCCACATCGCCCATCTCTCCTACGTTGGAGACAGCATCGTCGGGGCGAACTGTAATTTGGGCGCCGGAACCATAACCGCGAACCTCCGCTTGGACAAGGAAACCGTTAGAGTGCGGGTTAAGGGAGAAGTGGTGGATAGTGGGCGAAAAAAACTGGGGGCCATTATCGGAGACGACGTGGAAACCGGCATTGCTGTGCAAATCATGCCGGGAATTAAGATCGGGTGGCGGTCTTGGGTTGGACCCAGTCGTATACACGGCGTAATCCGGGGCGGGTAAGACAATGACCGCGACGAACAAAGAGTTTGAGGAAGCGTTTCCACGCCTCAGCAAGGAGATACGGGAGAAGAAACGCAGCATGGCCATCAACGCCGTGCGGTCCGAAGCCTCTGAGCCGAGCAGTTGGAGAGGCTACGACCCCGACATCATTGACTTCCTGAGACGCTGTGACGGAGAAAAGGAAGGTAAGGAAATCATCAACTTCATGGAGCGACGGGGTGAAATAAGCCATAAATATGCCATTGCACTGAGACGACAACTGAAGACGCAGGGGATCAGAAGCTTCGGATCGAAAAAGGCAGCAAACTACTATTCTCAACAAATCAAGCAGTGAAGGCTATGTTCTGCTTTTTGCCGAAACGATCTTGATCACGTCTCTATCCTGGAGAACATACGTTTCACTGAGTCGCTTCTTCGTCCGCGCGTCCACCGCATAGATGAAGGCGTCGCCCAGGTCACTGTGGATCAAATACGCAAACTGCTTTGCGGTTGTACCAGATGGAACGAGGAAGGCATCGGGCAGAACCCGCCCGTCGTGATCACTCAGCTTCTCAACGTTTTCGACGGGGTAAACGGTGATCATGTTCAACAGGGTGAAGAACGCGGTGTCCATCACGTCTTGGACCCCGGTGGACCCCCACTGTTTAACGACCCGCTCCATCACGAAGGCCAGCGCCTTCCGCTGCTCGTTGCTGAGGCCCGCGTCCGCCTTAATCTTGAAGGTGGCGTCCCCGGGCCGGTAGTCGATTAACCCGCTTTGGGCGGCTCGACGGAGGATGAGCTCGGCTTCCGCACTGCAGGGAACCACGGGATACCGGAGCGTTCGGAGGCGGCGGATGTTTTCTTCAGCGTGGGGTAGATCGAGTTTGTTGGCCGCGATCATCATGGGCTTCGCTTTCTGTCTCAGTTCGTCGGCAAAGCGGGTAAAGTCTTCGTCCCCCCACTCAAGGGGCTTGTCGGGGTTCAGACCGGTCGTCTTCAAGGCTTCGAGGATCGACGCCTTGCTGATGGCAAGGCCACTCAGCTTAGCGTACAATGCCTCGGTCAGATCCCCTCGCGTCGTCTCCAGGGTTTGACTCATCCGCCGCCAATCCTTCCGCAAGATCTGGGCGAGCCACATCGTGATCTCGCGGTCGAGGAAGGCCACGTCCTTCAGGGGATCCCTCGTCCCAGGCGAGCAGAGCCCGCCCTCCTCGTCCGTGGCTCCCGCCGCGTCCACGACGTGGATTAACGCATCGGCCTTCCGGATCTCGTCCAGAAAATAGTTCCCCAGGCCTCGCCCCTGCCAGGCGTCAGGGACGAGGCCGGCGCAGTCGATGAGCTCCACCGGTATGAGGCGGAATCCATCAATACAGAGAGAGTTCTTCGGTTGATCGTCAACCTGGAGCTCCTTGCAGACGCAGGTGCTCCGTACATAGGCTATGCCCCTGTTGGACGTGATCGTGGTGAACGGCCGGTTTTCTATCGGGACGGGAATAAGGGTTGTCGCGCTGAAAAAGGTGCTCTTTCCAGTGTTCGGCTTGCCTACCACCCCGATTAACACAGCCAGCAGCCTCCTTGGTTAGGGCTCATATCGGTAAGGAAGCATCTCACTCAGATACCCCACCACGACACTGGGGCTATTCTTTTCCGCCATGATGATCTTGACGTCCGTTTCAGAAAACTCGTGCAGGTACTGGAGACACGCGCCACACGGCCGTATCAACCCGCGTCGATTCCACGCAACCGCGAGGGCGAGGATCTTCACGCCGCTGCCCTCATGGATGAACGCGTGGTTGATGGCATTCCGCTCCGCACAAATTCCGAGGCCCGAGACGATGCTCTCGACGTTGCAGCCCTCATACAGCCCGCGTTCAGTTAACACGGCGGAGCCGACTTGGATCTCGGTGACGGGGGCGTGGGCGCGTTCGATAACGTTCTCGGTGCGCTGAATCAAGGCCCGTTCGTCGTCCGAAAGGTCCGCCTTTAACACTCGTTTCACCACCAAGCCTCCTTTCCCAGACACGTCTAAAAAGACCTATCAATGTGATATAGATGTTTATAATATTGTCACATACCTGTCTTAAGAGTTATTGTTCCCCAGCAGGTCGATCACTCGAACAGGGTCCTCGACAGACGGCTGAGGGACGTCGTTTTGAAGTTAGATCATCGACAACAGCCTAAAGGCGACGCCGCCCAGGGCTATGGCGAACACAATTTCAAACATGGTGATGAATATGGCTTTCTTCCAGTCGTATTCCTTCACTAAGGCAGCGATAGTAGCGATGCACGGGATGTAGAAGACCGTGACGAGGGTGAACACAATCATCTGGGTCGGCGTTGCTAACATGATGAGGGTCAGCTCCTTCCTGAGCACGCCGAAGATCAGCGTGATCCCGGTGATAGCGGGTAATCCCAGCCACCCAACGGTGATGGGGCTGAGAACGCCCGCGATGTAATCCAGGAGCTGGAGAACATCTAACAGTTTGACGATTAAGCTGCCGACAATGATCAGTGGTAACGCGAGTTTAATGAACTCCTCCAGCCTAAACCATGCTTGTCGCGCAACCGTCTTCAGGTGGGGGAGCCTGTAGTCGTTCATCTCCATGATCAGCGCGGTTGGTTCCCCGGGCACAATCTTGAAGGCCAGCCGCCCGAGGATGAAGATGACTACAAGGTTGAAGCCGTAGATGGCTAAGGCCCACTCAAGGCCTACGAACTCGCCGACCAGGCCTAGGATGATGACGGTCTGTGCGGCGCATGGCACTAAGGTGGTGACGAAGCCGGCGAGGAGCCGCTCGCGCTCGGTCTCCATGATCCGACAGCCGAGGCATGCGGGGACGTTGCAGCCGTAGCCGAGCATTAAGGGGATGAAGGCTTTGCCATGCAGCCCCATCTTATGCATGACCTGATCCATCAGAAACGCGATCCGGCTGAGGTAGCCTGAATCCTCGAGGAAGTAGAGGAGGAAGTAAAAGGGCGCGATGTAGGGAATGGCCACCGTGATGCCGGCGATTATCCCTTCCATGACCCCGCCCCACAGCAGCTCCCCGAGGATCCCTCCACCAAACAGGTTCTCAAAGGCGGGGCGCCAGCCATAAAAGAAGTCCCCTAAGAGGCCGGAGAGAAAGTCGCCTACCGTGAAGACGGTGAAGAACATCAGAAGAACCGAAGCCAGCATGATGGGGTAGCCGAGGACGCGGTGGGTGGTATAGGTGTGGAGGCGCTCTCGCAAGAGCGGTTTCGTGGGCGGCCGGATTTTCTGAACGTCTCGGGCGATACATCCTGCCACTTCATACCGCTCGGAGGTTACGACGGTTAAACAGGAGTGGCCGTGGATCGCCTCGATCTCCCCCGCCAGTCGTTGGGCAGCCGATAGGATCTTGGGGTTCCGCGCGGTCACCTCTCGTTGGATCTCTTCGTCTCGTTCCAACAGCTTGATGGCGGTGTATCGGGACGGGTACGTGCCGGGGGATGTGTTGATGAGTTCGACGAGGGCCGTTATTCGTGCCTCAACCTCGTCGCCGTACCGGATAGGGGAGGGCTGGGTTGTGCCGTTGTGCTCCACCGTGTCGACGGCTTTTTCTAAGAGGTCGTAGACGCCGATCCCCTTGATCGCCGTCATTGGAACCACCGGGATGCCCAGGGCCTCTTCGAGCTTTTCATGGTCGACCTCGATGCCCTTGTCCTTCGCCATGTCGATCTGGTTCAAGGCCATTATCAGAGGGGTTTCGAGTTCGATGAGCTGGAGGGTGAAGAAGAGGTTTCGCTCCAGGATGGAAGCATCCACGACATTGATCACTAAGTCGGGTTTTTCCACCGCGATGTATTCCCGGGAGATCAATTCTTCTAGGGAGAACGTGGATAGGGAATAGATGCCGGGTAAGTCGATGATGTCGATGGTGTAGCCTTTGAAGTGGAGGGTGCCCTCAGCCTTTTCAACCGTCTTTCCCGGCCAGTTGCCGATGTGTTGATGAAGCCCGGTGAGGTGGTTGAAGATCACGGATTTGCCCACGTTGGCGTTGCCGGCTAACGCAAAGGTCAGGGTCTTGTCCGTTACCGCTCAACCTCCACAAAGATCCTCTTGGCCATCCCATTGCCTAAGACCAGTCGGGATCCTCTGACGAGAACCTCTAGGGGACCGTGAAAGGGCGCGGACTTCACCACCGTGACCGTAATGCCAGGCGTTAGCCCCATATCCATGAGCCGCCGCTCCAGGCCCCAGCCGCGATCCCGTCTTCCGTGCCGTTCTCTATGGCCGTGGTGGACGCGTATGGCGGTGATGGTTCCGCTTTCGCCGTGCTTCAGGTCAGTTAACGGCAGTTCCAAGCTCTACGCCTCCTTTCGAACCCACACAAGGGACGCAATGTGCCGGCTAAGGGGATGTTGCTTCCCATCGATCATCACGGTTATCGGCCCCTTGAGGGGCGCCTTGTCCACGACGTGAATACGGGCTCCGGGAACGAGGTTCAGGCGGGATAGGTATTCGAGCAAATCAGACCTCTCATCAACGATCTTCACCACAACACTGGCCGCTCCTTTATCAAGGTTTCCTAGCGGATGGGACGCTTCTTCTAC
>SMTZ1_10014197_pt1 | contig 12241 bp, 8 predicted proteins | sample DeeMarSWOR136_30_FD_25667 | JGI IMG/M metagenome (IMG submission 25667) | reverse complement strand
GCGAGCAGCCTCCAAAACCAGAATATCGTGCTGACACCAACCAATCACGATGAAACCATGCTGGCGCAAAAGATAAAACGGTACCTGGAAACTAAAGGCGCCCGGATTACCCTGATGTCCCCCCAGGAACACGATGAGATGATAGCGGTTGTGCTCGGGCTGACCCACTTCATCGCTATCGTTTCCGCCGATACCCTGCTCAGCCTGGATAGGCTGGAACAGATGCGAAACATCGCCGGGACTACCTACAAGATGCTGCTAACGCTGGTGGAAGGGGTTGTTTCCCGGGACCCGGAGTTTTACGCCAGCTTGCAGATGTCCCTACCCCACATGACTAATATTGAGGAACTCTTCCAGAAAACGGCCCAAAGCTGGGCTGAGCTAGTCAAGAACAAAGACAAGCCCGAATTCATGCGCCGCATGAGCCGGATAAAAGACAGGCTGGAGAAAGAAGAACCCGATTTTGTCCGCGCCTACCAGAATATGTACCGCATTATAGAGGGCTTATAGTTCTGCCCCGGTCAATAAACCCGACGGAATTCAGAGTGTTGTTAAACCCAGCGGCAGCGTGGTAAAATTAAGACCTCAGTGGGCCGTTAGCTCAGTTGGCAGAGCACCTGACTTTTAATCAGGGTGTCGCAGGTTCGAGACCTGCACGGCCTACGCTCAACCCCCCCACCTTTTGCTAACCTTTTGCTAACTTAAGCACCTGGGTTTTCGCCAGCATCTACCTCTCCAGACTAACGTCTCCTAGTACCATTTACCCCGTTAAAGTAGGACGTTTAGGTGATTTCTTAGCCAGACAGCGAGTTTTATACTTGAGTAAGCCAAGACTTAAAGGAAGAGACGTCCTATGTGTCAGGTATTCGGGCTGGCGAAAGGTATAGTTAGAAAAAGCCTCGAGCGAGATCGAGCCAATGAGCGGTACGCCGAGGTAGTGTCCAGATCACTATGGCCCTGGCAGGAGTCACGGCTTCTAGCTATTGTTGGCTGCCTCGCTGCCCTGGACTATGTCAGCACATATGCCCTCTTGGAGCTTAGTGGTAACAAATATATCTGCGAGGGCGGCCCCCTTGCCAACTGGGCTCTACAAATGGGCGGGTTTACCGGGCTGTTCTTGCTTGATATAGCTGCCGTGACTGCTCTCTTATTGGCAGCTGTTTCTATTCAATACCTTCACTCCAAATTTGGCTTTAAAGGCTTCGGACGGGCCGCCTTTGTTGTTTTTCTGGTACCGTATGTCGTGATTACTACGGCTGTCGTTTACAACAACATTGCGCTAACCTTCCTTGATCTGGCACCCAAGGGCTAGCCCGATTGCCTCACCGACACAACAAAAATTCCAACAGGCGGTAGGAACTCACTGCTAACCGCCTTTTGTTTCTTTAATGCCGCGACTATATGCCACACTTGTATGATAGTTAACGGCTGCCCAGAGAAACTGGTTATGCTGGCTATTCCTTGAGGTAGCGGCACACGCGCTAAAGAAGCCATGGCCAATGCGTCGTTTCTATTACAATATTGTTATATTATTATTGTTATTTATTGTTATATTATTGTTATATTATTGTTATATTATTGAATTGACAGTCACAGCGGGGGTTGCTAAAGTATATCAAAGTGCCTCAATAGTTATAGTGAAAAGGAAATCTCCCAACTATCAAACATGTGTGATCTGAAGGGCTTTTTTGGAGAGGGAACAAGGTGGGCGGGGAGGTCAGCAAATGAGGGTACCCAAAAGACGGCAGAAGGGTTTTACCCTGATTGAGCTGTTGATTGTGGTTGCTATCCTCGGTGCCTTGGCGGCAATAGTCATCCCTAATGTGGGCCGGTTCATCGGTCGGGGAGAAGCGGAGGCAGCATTAACTGAGGAGCAGAACATACAGAGCGCTGTGGTCGCCATGATGGTTGATAACCAGTTGAGTGAATTACCTAATCCAGTAGACACAGTAGCTACCAACGATATGAGTGCCTTTCCCGACACCTCGACTTGTGGCGCCGGCAAGGTGACAGACCAGGATGGATATCCGTATATCCCCGCTTTCGACAAGGACGGATATATCCTCTTCGGGCATGATATAAAGGGTGATGGCATGCAGGAAGGTCTGGTCAACTATACTGCCAACCGGTACACCAAGGGCACCTACATAGTTAATGAGAATGGCACGGTGACTCAAGTCACCCACGGCTACGAATAATCTACCGAATACATCTGGGGAATTAACCTGAAAAGGGGGAAACTGTGAAAAGGTTACTGGCTCTTTCTTTAGCGGTTGTTCTGGCGTTGGTGTTGCCCATGGCACCGGTCAGCGCAGATGGCACCGAGACCAAGCTGACCGCCGGTGACGGTGCGGCAAACGACTACTTCGGATATTCCGTGTCCATCAGCGGGGACACCGCGGTGGTCGGGGCTTGGCAAGACGATAGTAGTAAAGGCTCGGCCTATGTGTTCGTGCGCAGTGGCACCACCTGGAGCCAGCAGGCCAAGCTGCTTGCTAGTGACGGTGCGGGAGGGGACCAGTTCGGCATGTCGGTATCCATCAGCGGCGACACCGTGGTGGTCGGAGCTGCAGGAGACGATGATCAGGGCGGCAATTCCGGCTCGGCCTATGTGTTCACGCGCAGCGACTCCACCTGGAGCCAGCAGCAGAAGCTGGTTGCCGGTGACGGTGTACCAGTCGACTTATTCGGATACTCCGTATCCATCAGCGGGGATACGGCGGTGGTCGGGGCTACGCTAGGCGATGGTAAAGTTACCAACTCCGGCTCAGCCTATGTTTTCGTGCGCAGCGACTCCACCTGGAGCCAGCAGGCCGAGCTTAAGGCCAGTGACGGCGCGTCAAGCGACTTCTTTGGAAAGTCCGTATCCATCAGCGGGGATACGGCGGTGGTCGGGGCTTATTGGGATGATGATGATGGCACCTCTTCCGGCTCAGCCTATGTGTTCGAGCGCACCGACTCCGCCTGGAGCCAGCAGACCAAGCTGACCGCCGATGACGGTGCAGCAGGTGACTTATTCGGAGTTTCTGTGTCCACCAGCGGGGATACCGCGGTGATCGGGGCTCATGAAGACGATGATGATGGCACCTCTTCCGGCTCAGCCTATGTGTTCACGCGCACCGGCACCACCTGGAGCCAGCAGCAGAAGCTGACCGCCGATGACGGTGCGGCATACGACTACTTCGGAATTTCCGTGTCCATCAACGGGGACACCGCACTGGTCGGGGCCTATCGAAACGATGTTGATAGCATCTCTTCCGGCTCGGCATATGTGTTCGAGCGCACCGACTCCACCTGGAGCCAGCAGACCAAGCTGACCCCCAGTGACGGCGCACAAGACGACTTCTTCGGATATTCCGTGTCCATCAGCGGGGACACGGTGGCGGTCGGGGCCTATCAAGGCGATGGTAATGTTACCAACTCCGGCTCGGCCTATGTGTATGGGGAACGGCTTGAATACACGCTGACGATAAACATTGAGGGTGATGGTGATGTAGACCAAGACCCATCGCCTCCCTACTATCAGGGCGATGATACCGAGGTGACCCTTACCGCCGACCCCGATACCGGCTGGGAATTTGACCACTGGGAAGGCGCCCTTTCCGGCTCAACCAACCCTGAGACCGTCACCATGGATGATGACAAGACCGTTACCGCCGTTTTCATACTGGACATCGAAATTGACATCAAGCCAGGCTCAGAGCCCAACTCCATCAATCCGGATAGCAAGGGGGTAATCCCGGTGGCTATCCTGACCACTGGTGACTTCGATGCTGCCAGTGTCAATGCCACTACGGTACTTTTCGGTAAGGAGGGCAATGAAGCTGCGCCGGTCCATGATGCCCTTGAGGACGTGGACGGCGATGGTGACATCGATATGATCCTGCACTTTAAGACTCAGGAAACTGGCATAGGCGAGGGTGACACTGAAGCCATCTTGACCGGCCAGACTCTGGATAGTAAGAACTTCAAGGGAACCGATGCGGTGAGAATAGTGCCCCCCAAGGGCAAAAAAGACAAAAAGATTGAGGGCCCACTTGCTTGGCATATTATCCTATGACTATCCCGCCCAGTTGGTTAAGGTAACAATAGCTTGTTTTGTGACCTCAGCTGTGAGCGATTAAATTTAAAGGCCTTCATACGGTTGGGCTTCTCAGATAACTTTTTCTATGATTTAAAATCACCTCTCTTGTGTGATATTTGTTCATTGTTCTATATGGAGGCCAATTTGAATACAATAACTCCCAATCAGATTTAGTGACTAACATACCGGAATAAAATCGTTACCTTTTACATTATACTTTTATTTGCTGCCAGAGCGGATATTCTAAGAAAATAGGCGCATCAAACCAATAACTACGTGTTATAATAGTTTTAAATCCCGGCTAGTGCAATCAGACGGCTCATGGATCGTGGTTTTGGATTTATCAAGACGGAGCAGGAAGAAGACCTCTTCTTCCATCGCAACGATCTTGAAGAAGTGGAATTTAATAGCCTCAGCGAAGGGCAGGAAGTGGAATTTGAGAAAGGTCAGGGACGTGATGGTCGTCCACAGGCAGTTAAGGTGAGGCTTGCTAAGCCTAAATAGATAATATCAGCACGCAGCACCAACAATAAGCTCAATTTGTGTAGCTTTACCATAGTTCGTTTCCCTACCGCCAAATTGACACCGATTGTAATTTTTTATGGACTAGGTTCGAGACCTGTACGGCCTACACTCAACCTCTTATTTATAATCTCTTATCAGTAGCGCTATTAAGTTATAAGCTCAAAGCGTGCCTGGAAGAAGCGCAGGTATTTGGGCTCATATACCATCTTCAAGCCCTTTGTCTTCTCCCGGTTATCATACACCGCCCTGACTGACTCAGCGACGACATCCATATGGGCCTGGGTGTATACCCGGCGGGGGATGGCCAGACGGGTCAGCTCCAGAGACGGATAGCGGTGGTCGCCGCTTTCGGGGTCTCGCCCGGCGCTGACGATGCCCCGCTCCATACCCCGAATGCCCGAATCCAGATAGAGCTCGGCCGCCAGCGTCTGCGCCGGGAACTTGTCCTGAGACAGATGGGAATAGATACTTCTGGCGTCCAAGAAGACGGCGTGACCGCCCACCGGCTGCACTATGGGGATATTCCAGTTGATGAGCAGGCTGCCCAAGTATCTGACCTGCTCCACGCGGGAGCGCACGTGGTCATCAGCCACCGACTCGGTAATACCGATGGCCAGGGCTTCCATATCACGCCCGGCCATGCCACCGTAAGTGTGCAGCCCCTCATAGATGACCACCATATTGCGCAGGATGTCAAAAAGCTCGCTGTCGTTAACGGCCAGCCAGCCACCGATGTTGACCAGATGATCCTTCTTGGCACTCATCCAGGCACCATCGGTATAACTGCAGAATTCCTTGAGAATGGCGGCGATAGACTTGCCGGCATACCCTTTCTCCCGCTCCTGGATAAAGAAGGCGTTCTCCACCATGCGGGTGGCATCCAGATAGATGGGGATTTCATAACGATTACACCGCTCGCGCAGTGCCCGCAGGTTGGCCATACTCACCGGCTGCCCACCGGCCATATTTACCGTTCCGGCCAGGCTGACATAGGGGATATTAGCCGCGCCGACCCGCTTAATCAGTGACTCTAATTTGTCCAGGTCAATATTGCCCTTGAAGGGATGAAGATTGGCCGGGTCGTGTGCCTCATCAATGATAACATCGACAAATGTGCCGCCCGCCAGCTCCTGGTGCAGGCGGGTGGTGGTGAAATACATATTGCCCGGTATATAGTGCCCGGGCTTGATTAATGCCCGGCTGAGCAGGTGCTCGGCGCCACGCCCCTGATGAGTGGGCACCATATAGCGGTAGCCGTAGTACTTCCGCACCGCCTCTTCCAGATGGTAGAAGTTACGACTGCCGGCATAAGCCTCGTCACCCAGCAGCATACCGGCCCACTGCCGGTCACTCATGGCGCTGGTGCCGCTATCGGTAAGTAAATCGATATAAACATCCTCGGAACGGAGCAGAAAGGTGTTATAGCCAGCGTCAACTATTGCCTTCTGCCGTTCCGGCAGGGTGGTCATCTTAATTGGCTCCACCATCTTGATTTTCCAGGGCTCTGCCCAGGAACGGCGGCCAAACTGCTGCCCCATCGTCCTGAATTCAGGATTATTCATCTTTCGCCTCCAAGTTACCAACCTGTCCCTCACCCATTCCGTGCTAGCTTAGCTTAATCTCCCGGCTTGACTGCCACAGCCCGTGGATATTGCACTGGGCAGCCGCATAGAGCGTGCCCGGTTGGGTAATCTTGAGCGACGCCGTCACCTCATGATTGGTGTAGACCGGTCCCTGGTTCGGTCCGGCGGCTGATTCCCCGTGGGCGGAGAACTCAAAGTGCCCTACTTGATAAGGGAACTTCTCCCCCTCGGCGTGAAAATAGACCGAAATCCAGCGGATATGGTGCTCGGTGGTGTTGGGGTGGGCGATTTCCTTGCCCACGCTGACCTTCACCGAAAATGACTCGCCCGCTTTCACCCTGTCGGGGCACTCCATTACCGGGACATGCTTTTCCGCCTTCCAGTCAGCGGCCTGAAAGAGCTCACCAAATGTCTTCATTTCACTTCCCCCCTCATTACGGCTAATTACCCTGTTTTTATTATACTACCTTTATACTTTTCTCTTTGGGCAACTTAAAATCGCCGAGCTAGCCGAAGAAGGCGGTCAGCAGCACCGATACAATTCCGACCAGGAAGATGCCGTCAAATACACCGGCCCCGCCGATAGAGACCATCCCCGCCCCCAGCTTCCTCGCCTTCCCCAGGTTCAACAGGTCGCCGCCAATCAGCGTACCCAGAACCCCCGAGATATAGGCACAGGGGGCGGCAAACTCCCGCGCCAGCAAAATGGCCAGCAGCGCCGCCAATATCGGCGGTATGAACATGGGAATCGCCAGCCCCCGCCCCGGCACCGCCCTGGTCATGAACTTACAGATAATAATCATCACTACGGTGGCAATCGCCACTGGCCATAGCGGCACCCGCAGGAGCAGATAGATAGACAGAATAAGCGGAATAATGGCGCCACCCAGATTTATGGCCAGCCCCGACTCATAGCGCACCGGCACCTCAAACCAGCCGAAAAGGCGCCGCCGGGCATAGTAGGTCGTCTTTTTGGTTAAGGGGATATTGATTATGGAGCCAATCAGGATAAAGAGCAGAATCAGTAGCGCTGTCTCCGGAGAGACGCCCAGCTGTCCCAAGCTGAAGGTGGTGATATTGAAGAAGATTAACAGAAACAGGACGGGCAGTAATAATATGAATAAGACCAGAAGCAGACAGCCTATGGGAAAGAAAAACACGCCAGCTATACCTCACCCCTATCATAAAACAACACCTTGGCGGGTGCAAAAACTGCTATAATATTAGCGAATTTCGGGGAGTTCTGATGGTAGAGATACTGCGCAATAAAAATCTGGCCACCAAATTTCAGATACTGGTCGAGATTGCCAACCGCGGCCCCAGTATCCAGCAGCGGGACATCGCCCAGAAGCTGGCGGTTACCCCCCAGGCCATATCAGACTACACCCGCCAGCTGGTCAAAGAGAACCTGCTGCGGACCGAGGGGCGCTCCCGATACCGGGTAACCACCAAAGGCGTCAACTGGATAATCAAAACACTGCGCGAGCTGAGGGGCTACCACACCACTATTGAGCAGGCGGTGACCAATATCTCGGTCTGTGCCGCCGTCGCCGGTGCCGACTTGACTCAGGGGCAGACCGTCGGGCTGGAAATGAAAGACGGGCTGCTCTTTGCCACCAGAAAGATAGCTGGTAACGCCAGAGGCATAGCTTCTAATAATGCCAGAGCCGGTGAAGATGTCGGCGTGGCCAACATCGAGGGCATCGTCAGCCTGGACCGAGGTAAAGTTACCATCCTGAAAGTACCCGGCATCCAGCACGGCGGCTCGGGGATGGTTGACCGCGACCGCCTGGAGAAAGAACTGACCGGCAGAAAACTGACCGGCGCCATCGGTATTGAAGCCATCGTCGCCCTGAAGAAACTCAACACTAAGTCTGCCTACCGCTACGGCGTGGCTGAAGCCGCCATTGAGGCGGCTAACAGCGGCCTGGCTTCCCTCATCGTCTGCGTGGATGATGAAATCTCCGGTCTGGTACGGCGGCTGGAAGCCGAGAGCATAGACTACGAACTCATCGACCTGCGAAAAAGTGGCCACAACGCCGATACTTAATCACCATTAGCCGGATACCCTCGCTAACCCATTAAAAATGCCCGTTACCTCATTGACACCCCCCTGTTAGCAAGTTCTATAATCAAGTAAACTTGTTTTTAGACAAGTTTACTTTTAATAGGTGGTGTCTGATGGGCAAGATATTCAGACTTATTGGCGGCCTGCTTCTAGTCGCCGTAATTACCGGGCTGGGCGGGGTGACGCTGAACGCCAACGGCGGCACGGAGTGGCCGCAGTTCCACCAGGATGCCGCCAACAGCGGCAACACCACCTCAACCGCCCCGTCCGACAACAGCCTGCTCTGGGTCTCGGATGACATCGGGGCGGCTGAGTCTTCATCGGTGGCGGTGGCTGATAGTCAGGTCTTTGTCTACGCCAACGATAATGTTACCTGCCTTAACGAGTCTACCGGGGCGGTAGTGTGGACCAGCCCGGCACTGGATGCCTCCAGCTGGGACTCCTGGTCTTCGCCGGCCTATCACAGTGGCAATGTATTTATCGGCAGTGGCACTAAAATATACAGCCTGGATGCTACCGACGGCTCCATAGACTGGAGCTATGATATCCCCTCCGGCAAAGAAGTGACCAACGGCAGCGTTACCGTAGCCGACAGCAAGGTCTTTGTCGGCGACTGGGAAGGCGCCAGTTACTACTGCCTCAATGAGGCCGACGGTTCGCATGCCTGGACATTCAGCGTGACCGGCTATGCCCAGGGCACCCCCGCCTATGATAACGGCATGGTATATCTCACCAGCTGGGTCTATGGAGGCAATGGTCATATCTACTGCGTCAACGCCGACAGCGGCAGTCAGGTGTGGCACCAGACCACCTCCCTGCCCGTCGCCGGCTCAGCAACAATCGCCGATAGCGTCGTCTACTTTGCCACCTATAACTTCGGCGGTACCGGCAATCTCTCCGCTCTAAACGCGGCTGATGGCACCACCATCTGGGAATCGGTAGCGATTCAGAGCACCGATGCCACCCCCGCCATCGCCGACGGCAAGGTCTATATCACCGGCGGTTCGCCGGGGTGGTGGGACCTGGCGACCTACTGCTTTGACGCCAGTGACGGCAGCCAGCTCTGGAAGATAGATGACATCGGCGGCTGGACCTGCTCCATGGCGGTCGCCGATGGCGCGGTGATAGTCGGCACCCTGAAAGACGCCTGGAGCGGTGTCGGCAGCTACGGGACCTATGCCCTCAACCCGACCACCGGCGCCACGCTGTGGAGCTCTGTCTATGGCGGCTCATCACCCGCCGTCGCCAACAGCCGGGTATTTACTGTTGCCCAGGGGCGGGTCTATGCCTTCGGCACCCCCGCCGCCAGCCTGGCTGAGCTTGAGCCGACCCAGATTGAACTGCCCACCTTCATTAACGAAGACGAGGCTAATACCATCACCGCCACGGTCAAGAATAACGGCACCGACACCGCGACCGGCATTGCGGTCACCCTCCACGCCGATACTACCCTGATTGAGACCGAGACCATTGCCTCACTGGCCGCTGGCGCCGAGACCTCGGTTGACTTCAGCTGGACGCCAGACGCTGGCGATTATACCCTCAAGGTGACCGCTGACCCCGATAATGCCATACCCGAGTCAGACACGGGCAACAATGAGCTGACCCAGGCGGTATCGGCGCCCCAGATGAAGCTGGCGCTGCTCAGCGGCTGGAACTTCATCGCCACCCCCAAGGAGCTGAAAGACGGGCACAGCACCGCTGGGCAGGTGTTTGGCTCGGTGGATACTGATAGCCACTCCATATGGGGCTATGCCGAGCCCGATGGCTGGCAGGCGCTGACATCGGATAACACCGTTGCCCCCCTGGACGGCATCTGGCTCTACTCCAGCGGTGCCGATGAAATATATTTTGCCTTTGACACTGACCCGCTGCGGGTGCCCCCGACCAAGCCGCTTTCGGCCGGCTGGAGTGCCATCGGCTTCTCCGATGTGACCGCCGCCTCGGCAGACTCGGCGCTGACCTCGGTGGAGTCAAAGTGGGCCTATCTCCTCGGCTTTGACGCCAGCACCCAGCAGTATGAAGACTCCATCATCAACAATACCACCAGTGGCGACCACGCCGAGAGCCGGCTGATGTCCCCGGGAAGGGGTTACTGGCTCTACATGACCGCCGATGGCGAGCTGGCGGCGATTGGCAATTAGCCAATCGGGTAAGATAAACAATGAGCATAAAAAGAGATAAGCGCAGGTTTGGTCAGTTATTACTGGCCGGGGTATTGCTCGGCGCAATATGCCTCGCTCCGCTGAACAACGTTCTGGCTGATACCACCTTCCCCCAGGAGTTCTGGGGGGATATCACCGTAAACGGCGCCCCGGCACCGGCCGGCGCCGAGATTATCACCAAGATAGACGGGGTGGCGCGGGGCAGCCTGACCACTACCGAGGCAGGGAAATACGGGGGGACAGGCACCTTCGGTACCCGGCTGGCTGTCTGCGGGGAGCAGACCGAGGTCGGCCACATCATAACCTTCTGGCTCAACGGCACCCAGGCCAGCCAGACCGCCGTCTATGAGCCCGGCGAGTCAACCGAGCTGGACCTCTCGGTAGGCCATAGCTACAGCCACCCGCTGAGCGCCAGCAACGCCTGGATAAGCGCCGCCCTTGACTATTTAAGGGACGCCCAGAACACCGATGGCAGCATTGGTGACCTGGGCACCTCAGCCTGGGTGGTGATGGCTATCGCCGCCGCCGGCGAAGACCCCGATGACTGGGCGGCAGGCAGCGATTCTATTATTGACTACCTGAAAGACAACCGCACCAGCCTGGGCGATATTGCCACCGACTGGGCACGGTCAATACTGGCCATCACCGCCGCCGACCAGGACCCGACCAACTTCGGCGGCTTTGACTATGTTGCCGAGCTGAAGTCCTACTATGATGGTGACCAGATTGGCTCGGACTCGCTGCTAAACGACGACTTCTGGGGGGTGCTGGCGCTAATCTCGGCCAGGGAGAGCCAGAGCTCGGATATTATCACCGACGCGGTGGCTTTCATCAAGGATAACCAGAACACCGACCACGGCTGGGGGCTGATTGCGGGCGGGAATAGCGATGGCGATAACACCGCGGCCGCCATAATGGCACTCATCGCCGCCGGGGAGAGCCCCGGTTCCACCGTAATTGACAATGCCCTGGACTACCTCAAAACACGCCAGCAAAGCGATGGTGGCTTTCTCTCCGAAGGAGACACCAATTCGGCAGTGGGCTCCTGGGCAATCGGGGCCATTGTCGCCGCCGACCAGGACCCGACCGGCAGTGCCTGGACGACGGAGAATGGCCACAACCCGGTGGGGCATCTCTTAAGCCTGCAGGTTGCCGATGGCTCCTTTAACTGGAATGCCAGCCAGAATTCTAATCCGGAGTGGATGACCGCCTACGCCATAGCGGCGCTGCGGGGCAAGCCATATCCGGTAGCCATATTTTCCGGTTCGTCTGATGATGGCAATGGCGGGGGAGGCGGTAGCAGTGATGGCAGTAGCTCGCCCGGTTTTACCATTGTGGTTGACTCGGTAACCAGTAGCGGTAGATTCACCGAAGAGGTCACCGCCAAGTCCGGGGATGGCAAGATTAAGCTCACCATAAGCGAGGACACCATTGGCAAGCAGGCGGGGGGACAGTCGCTGCGCACCATAAGAATAACCGACATGAATTACCATCCGGCGCCACCCGAGGACAGCAATGTCATCGGGCTGGTCTACGACATTGAGCCGGACGGGGCTACCTTTGACCCGCCGATAAGCATGACCGTTAAATATAACCCGGCCCTTCTCCCCGATGGAGCCAGCGAAGAAAACCTAGTGGTCGCCTTCTGGGATGAAGATACTGACGAATGGGTGGAATGCCCCGGTACCGTTGACACCGGGAGCAACACCATCACCGCTGAAGTGAGCCACTTCACCGCCTTCACTACTCTATCATCAACCCGCCCGGCTGATTTTACTGCCAGTGATTTAACCATAGCTCCCCAGGAGGCTGAAAT
>SMTZ1_10005985_pt1 | contig 12241 bp, 8 predicted proteins | sample DeeMarSWOR136_30_FD_25667 | JGI IMG/M metagenome (IMG submission 25667) | reverse complement strand
TGCCGGTGCCGGATTTATTGTTGTCTATACAGGTGAAATCATGACCATGCCAGGTCTTCCCAAACAACCGGCCGCTCTTGAAATTGACATAGATGAAAACGGCAATATCACCGGCTTGTTTTGATTGATTTCCCCAATCATATACCTGAACTCAATTTTTTTGATCAGTCTTAACTCTGCAGGTTTTATTTAAGTTGCCGTTAGGTTGATGTTATAAGACGATTAATTTATACCCCGACATTGAAGTTAAAAATATTACGATTGGTATAAACTATGAAAATGACTCGTTTTGAAAAAAGTTTTGTTAATCGAAAAAAGAAATCAGAAAGAAACGTAAAAAAACTTGAATTAGCACTAGAACAGATTGATTTAGAGAAAATTAAGACCGTTTTAGAACTTGGATGTGGAATTGGTTTTGTTTCTTATTATTTAGCCGAGACTTACAATTTTAATGTTTATGGTACAGACTATGATGTTGAACAGATTCAAATAGCAAATCAATTGCATCCCCAAATAGATCATCTTTGTTTTCAGGTTGAAGACGCCACAAAATTGTCATCTGAAGATGCAAGTATTGATTTAGTTCTTTCCCAAAATGTATTTCATCATATACCCAAATGGGAAAATGCGATAAAAGAAGTTGCAAGAATTCTCCGTTCTGGTGGATATTTTATATGGTTAGATCTCACTTTTCCCGACATAATTAAAAATATTTTTCTGCCGTTTGTAAAAAATTATGGCCTCTATACAATTGATGATGTAATGACAGCGTTTGAGATTTATGGATTTAAAATCTTATCACATGAACGTTTAGCACATGCTCTTTTGAGTCAGCATCATGTTGTCATGCAGCATAATTGATATTTGGATTATAATGTCTTTAAATCGAACTCGTATAGTCAGCGTCATACCGATCTTACTAATTTAATGACAGTAAACGAGAAAATCGGGCAGTAATCAAATCGTTCGGATTCTATTCCACGACTAAATATTCCCCAGTATAATTATTGGAGTGAAGCCTTACATGCCATTTTAGATCAGGGTAGTACTTTCTTTCCCCAGGCGGTTGCATAACGAATTTATGACTTTTGGGATAACGGTAATTTGTTACCAGATAACTGATAGCGGGCATGGTAGTTGAAAAGATGTGTGACAAATGGAGAAGAAGGTGGATTTAATAGGAATGCCTTCTGCTTTTTCCTGTCTTTGTGAGTACCCGGGGCCGGACTCGAACCGGCACGCCCCAAACGGAGCATGGGATTTTAAGTCCCAGGCGTCTACCAATTCCGCCACCCGGGCGGGTAAAGAACAAATAAAGGTACTTGGGTGCCAAGTACCTTTTATATAGAGCGAGAGACGGGATTCGAACCCGCGACAATCACGTTGGCAACGTGAGGCTCTACCAACTGAGCTACTCTCGCCAACCAAAAAAATTTAACACTACAAATTTCCGCTGTCAAGCCTTTTCAGAAAATAGAATATAATATCCGATAATTAAGATTTTCCTTATAAAAAAATAACTATGGTATTGAGCTATATAAAGTTGGGGATAGGGAAAAGGAGAGAGGAATGATATGATATGTTGAACAATGAACTATTGTAACCTTCTAAGATTCGTTACATCAAATATTCAAATTTAGTTAGTGCAACTGGGAAAATGGATGGGTTGAGGCTTCAGTTGCATAAAAAATATTGTCAAAATTGCTTAGTTGAAATGAGATTTTATCAAGGTTGTGGTGGAAATTTACCGTCATGGCAATGTCCCACATGTGGGAGAGCAGATAAGTGGGAGAAAAAAGAAGGTAAAGCTGAGAAATATTTAAAATTAAAATAAAATTAAGATATGAAGGAGACCTTACATGGCAAAACCAATTATTGCAACTGACGAAAATTTTAAATCGGAAGTACTGAGTTCAGCTATTCCTGTTTTAGTCGATTTCTGGGCGCCCTGGTGTGCACCGTGCCGTATTATCGCACCAGTGGTTGAGGAAATTGCTATTGAATACGGAGGTATCTTTAAAGTGGCAAAACTTAATACAGATGAAAATCCCATGATTGCTTCAAAATACCACATTATGGGAATTCCCACGCTGGCCATTTTTATGAATGGAAAGATGGTTGACCAACTGGTAGGAGCAATACCTAAGAATCAGATTGTGGATAAAATTAATTACTATTTACAGGGTGTTCTTGTAAAGAATTAAGATAAGATGAATTCTTATATAAAAAAGTGGTATAAGTGAGCGCTTTTATTATTATTTAAAATACGAATCCACTTCATTATCTTCTTTGATCCTACTATTTGTGGTCCTAATGTAGCAAAATGCTAATGGCAGAGTAAAATTATTACAGATCAGGTTACTATATTTTACTATGGGTTCATACAGAAATTTGTTTATAAAATAATGGTGTTTTAATAATGAATCCATTCTTTGTAATGTTGATATCTAAATTAGATAAGTTTTTCCCAGTTAATAAAAATAATGTTCTCTGATATGATCATCCTTTAAAAAGCATATCCTATGTTTAATGTGCGAGGATTTGAGGGGGATGTAATGCTGTATTTCTATTTATCTGGTGTAAGCCGGGTGCTATACAGGCAGTTTTGTGAAGTGGACTGGGCAGTTTAGTTAATTTATTGTTGATTTCTTGTTATTTTTTATTAGTTTAAAGAAAAAAGAGTCTCGGTATGAGCCGAAAAAAATTAATAGTAACCGGGGACAGGGTACTGATACAACCGGATAAATCCGAAGAAAGGACCAAGGTTGGTCTTTACCTGCCACAGACCGTGAAAGATAAAGAGGAAGTGATTGGTGGCACAGTAGTGCAAACCGGCCCTGGAATTCCCATGGTAGATCCTACCGATTTGTCGGAAGAACCCTGGAAAAGACAGCATAAGGAGATCAAATTCTTACCGGTGCAGGCAAAACCGGGAGATTATGCCTTGTTTCTGCAAAAAGCCGGAGTGGAAATCAAATACCGCGGCGAAGCTTATATCATTATTCCACAAAGCGCTATTCTCATTCTTCTTCGGGATGAGGATGAAAATTTTGATATTCCTGAACCAGACAATACTGAATATTAAACTAATACCAACATTTACTATTTTTCTTACCCTAATTTTTACTGCCTAGATATGGTAAAGAGCTTCCGGTTATATAAACTCTTATAAATTTTAGAATGAGTGCTTTAGTTTAGAATATATTATAATAACATATTATTTTTATGATTGTTTACTTTACTCCGAAAAAATATGATTTAAATGTCATTCCGACCGAAGCGATCCCGGCCAGACGGGGAGGAATCTATTGAACTTATAAAGATTTCTCGGCTTCGTCCCGGTCAACCGGGACTTCGCTCGAAATGACAGTTTTACTAAATATAGTATAAATAATATGTTACTAAAAATATTTTCGGAGCTAAAGAACTAATCATATTATTTTTTTATAGTTAATAAAATGTCATTTCATGTGTGTTTTTTGTTCTGGAATTACTTGGCATCTACCGGAATGACTTTTAAATAATCCTCTTAGGGAATGGAGGGTATAATCATATAAATTTACAAGAAATTTCTATTAAGAAGCTCGAACAACAGTCCTTCTGATTATAATCCAACCAGATAAATCAAGATCACTCTATTATATCTCGCCAGTTTAATTCAGCTTTTAAAAATTTCTAAAATTTGGACTACTTTTGTGCCCAGATTCCTTGATAAGTGTGTTCTACCCGTCGAAATCCAACTTTCTTTAGTAAATGTTTCGTACTTTTCCATAATGGTTGTTTCCGTATTTTCTTATTTGGATCACCGGTATAGTGGTATAATTCGCCTTTGTTCCTTAGAATACGATGCAATTCGATATAGAATTTTTCTGCGTATAACGCAGGCGAGAGGGAAAAACGGGGTGGATCATGTATAATGTAATCGATGAAGTTGTCGGAAAACATTCTGACAAAATCCTGTACAGGACAAATAACTGGAAAAATTCTTTTTTGCTGGAAAATTTGTTGTGACCAGGGGTTCTCCCTACAAATCTTTATGATGTTCATATCCGATTCGCAGGCAAAAACCTTTTTCACACCTTTATTTTATGCCGCCCGTATGGCGGTATACCCCAATCCAGTGCAGGTGTCCAGTACAATCCCGTTCAATTGCTGAAAGACTTTTATCTTATTTTCGGTATCTAACGCCGGATTCCCTTCCTTGGTTACATGCATCTTGATGCCACTAATCTCGACTGTAGGGGGCTTGTTTTTACCAACATAGATCATCTTAAAGAATTTTTGGGTATATTCGTCAAAATATTCCCATTTCCTCCAGGTTTGACCATCATAGATTAATATAGTGCGCTCATCACTATTTAGTAATTTGGGGGAGGGTAAAGGTAATTTTTTATTTGTAGTTTGTATCATATCCTTGTGCAATATAATTTCTTCATATTCTGTAATACCGAGATTTAAAGAAAGAATCAATTTTTTTGGAAGGGGGAGAGAAAGAGCCTGACAAAGTTCCAAACGTTCACGATAAGTAAGAAACACTGTATAAAAACAGTTAATTTTATTTTTCATAAAACGAAATCAGTTTATTCAAACCCGAAAGAAATAGTTCAATCGCCATCAGTTACTCAGAAAGTAACTACCTAAATTTATTTTATTTTCTGGTAATTAGCTAAATATTTGTTGAAATTTATAGGTTTAAGTGAAAAAATAATATTGTAATTCATATCTGGAATAAAACATGGTCGGGATAATTGGCATCAGAAGGGAAGATAAGGATTCAACCGAAAAGCGGGCACCTCTTACACCTGCGCAGGTTAAAAAACTTATTCAGAAACACCAGATTGTAATAAAAATACAAAATAGTAATAATCGTATATTCAAAGATAATGATTATGTCGATGCCGGAGCAATATTGGTTAGTCAATTAGAGGATTGTAATATCATCTTTGGGGTAAAGGAAATTCCAAGCGGGCTTCTATTTCCTCAGCAAGCATACTGTTTTTTTTCTCATACCATTAAGGGTCAATCCTATAACTTGCCCATGTTAAAAAGGATGTTAGATTTACGCAATACTTTAATGGATTATGAGATGGTTACTGATGAAGCAGGAAGAAGACTGATTTTCTTTGGCAGATATGCCGGTTACGCGGGAATGATTGATGTTCTATGGTCATTGGGATTGCGATTGAAATGGGAAGGTTTCGAAACTCCCTTTGCCAGCGTTTTGCAAGCATTTAAGTATGCATCACTTTCAGAAGCTAAAAATTCTGTGAAGCAAATCGGTCACAAAATTGCTAAGGATGGAATATCACAGGAATTGGTTCCTTTTATCTGTGGATTTGCAGGCTACGGACAGGTCTCACAAGGAGCCCAGGAAATATTTGATCTTTTACCTCATGAGAACATTCCAGCATGCAGATTAATAACTTTTATGAATAAGGGAGACTTCTCAAATAAAAAATTGTATAAAGTGGTTTTTAAAGAGTCTGATATGGTAGTTCCCAAGAATACCGGAAAGAAATTTGATCTGCAGGAATATTATGATCACCCGGAACATTATGAAGGTATTTTTGAAAGATATGTTCCTCATCTGACAATTCTGATGAATGGTATTTACTGGGAACCCAGCTATCCCCGATTAATTACAAAACGCTATTTGAAAGAGGAAACGGCTTTGCGATTACGGGTAATTGGTGATATCACCTGCGATATTGAGGGATCAATTGAATGCAATGCAAAAACCACGAATTCCAGTAATCCAATTTATATTTATAATCCAAAAACCGAACAAATTGTCGATGGATTTGAAGGAGAAGGGGTGATTATCTTGGCAGTGGACAAACTCCCTTCCGAACTTCCCCGTGAAGCAACTGAATCGTTTGGCAAATCTCTTTTGTCTTTTGTTCCTGCCCTGGCACAGGCTAATTATCGGGTACTATTTTTAAATCTCAGCCTTCCGGTAGAATTTAAAAGAGCAGTTATTACTCATAATGGCCAACTTACCCCGGATTTTAAGTATTTATCTGAATATTTAAAGCAGCTCAGATAATAAAAAGTTGAAACATATAACCATAAAGTGAGGTCAGTGCAAAAATCAGATATTTATTGTTATGAAGAGCCAAAAAATTATATGAACTATATCAAACTGGGGAAAAAATGAAGAATGCTTTAATTTTAGGTGCCGGTATGGTAGCCAAACCGATGATTGATTATTTACTGGATAGTGATGAAATTCAGGTAACCAGTGCCACCCGTACTGTATCGAAGGCAGAAAAAATCATCCAGGGCAGAAAAAATGCCTCGATTGTTCAACTAATGGCTGATGATGACCGTGAGCTGGAAAAACTAGTAAGCAAATCGGATATTGTGGTCAGTTTATTGCCTTACACCTATCACGTGAAAATCGCTCGATTTTGTCTAACACATCGGAAGCATCTGGTAACCACTTCTTATGTTAGTCGTGAGATGAAGGATTTAGATAAAGATGCCCTGCATGCCGGAATTCTGATATTAAATGAAATCGGGCTTGATCCTGGTATTGATCATATGTCTGCAATGCGAGTCATCAATAATGTGCATCAGAGAGGTGGGAAGATAACAGCTTTCAGATCCTATTGTGGGGGTATTCCGGCACCGGAAAACAATAACAATCCCTGGGGATACAAGTTTTCCTGGAGTCCTCGCGGGGTATTAATGGCCGGTAGAAACGACGCAAAATATCTGAAAAAGGGTGATATTGTACAAATCAATGGAAAGGATCTGTTCAAACATAACTGGCCTATAGAAATAGCTGGTATGCAACTGGAAACCTATCCTAATCGCGATTCACTTCCTTACATTGAGTTGTATGGTATTCCAGAGGCAACAACCATGTTCAGGGGCACCCTACGGTATCCTGGGTGGAGCCATACTATGGCAGTAGTGAGCCAGCTTAATTTACTGAAAGAGACCCCTGTTATAGATGGCGTATTAATAAGTTATAAAACGATATTTCATAAGATAGCAAATTTAAACAGTGGAGTGGATATCAAGCAACATATTTCACGCTTAGCAGAAGGAGCTAAGAAGGATAAAATTATAAGTAAATTTGAGTGGTTAGGATTGTTCAGTGAAAAGATCTGGGAAAGAGGTCGGATCACTCCGATTGATTTTCTTTCCACTATTATGCAGGAAAAACTACGTTATGAGTCGGAAGAACTTGATATGATTGTACTTTATCATGATTTTCAGGCAGAATTTGCCGATAGGGTCGAGCGTATCACTTCCACTTTAATAGATAAAGGGATTGTAAATAGTGATTCGGCTATGTCCCGGACGGTTTCCTTGCCGGCAGCAATAGCTGTTAAGCTGATTATGGAGGGTAAAATTGCAGAGAAAGGTGTTCGGATACCGGTTGACAAAGAGATCTACCATCCAGTGCTAGATGAATTGGGACGTTTGGGGATAGTATGTGAAGAAAAAACCGAGGTAATAAGTTAAATCCCGATGAAAAGTCAACTTGACAGGATAGCTGAGAAATTGTATATTTTAGGGCAAGAAAGTAATAATATAGGAAAGAATTAGGAATTAGGATTTAGGATTTAGATTTAAGGGTTAGGATCTATTTGTGTATGTATTAACTGTACTTCCTAATCCCTAACCCCTAATTTCTAATCCCTAATTTTTTATTTGCTTCTGGCCGGAGTGGCGGAATTGGCAGACCCGTCTGGCTGATGCCAGGCGGACGGATCAGTCCGGCAGAATATCTGAAGGAATTTTAAGTATAAGATATTATGATTGTGAAGAGGAAGTGATATTCTATAAGGCCGTCCTGACGGGCGCGCCGGACTCAAAATATTTTAATAGACTTTTAAAGTAATTGCCGGAGTGGCGGAATTGGCAGACGCGCCGGACTCAAAATCCGGTGTGGGTGAAACCATGTGTGGGTTCGAGTCCCACCTCCGGCACCAAATAAGTGCAAATTCGAAATCCCAAATTCGAAATTCGAAATCAAAAATCTTATCTCATTAAGGGGTGCCTGAAGACGGTGCCCTTTTTTACTTAAAGTTTAACCGTGTGTGAGGGAGCAAGTCCGGCGGTCGAAGATCGATGGGAGTCCCAGTTTCTCCGGCAACAGTAGGTTGACAGGTCTCTGGCACAACTTTTAATGCAAATTCTAAATTCATAATTAACTACAGGTTAGAAGGTGTGATCGTTTTTGATCATCTTTTTTATTTTGATAAAGTTACATTTTTACTGGTTTTTTGGGTATATACTCAACCCCAACTTCTCTTCTATCCGGTAGGAATGGCATGGGTTTTAAATACATCAAATGTGAAATGGTAAATGGCGAAGGATGACGAAAAGATGAATTTCGGATTTAGAAATTAGAGTTTAGTGCTTCCCCCGCAGGGGGATTAGCGGTGCTATATCGGTGCTATAATTTTCTTTTTCTACACTTAAAAAGAGAAAAATCCTTCCCATTCCCAAACCACTCTATGAGTTTCTGTTATCCCGAGAAAAAGGAGAGAGATATGTTATGACCGGCTCCCGGTTGCGCAGAAAGATTTCCCAGTAGTTCTGATTATATACTCACCAAATATTATATCCTTAAGTGTTAGTAAACAGATTCGATGCAAAGAGTTGTAAAAAATATAGAATATTGAATGATGCTGAAAGTAAACGACCGTATAGTCTGTTCGAGATATATTTAAACTTAACTTTAAAAATATCCATGCTATTTTAAAGTACGTTTGAATTTTGGATTAAAAGATAAACGGAATGCTCGTGTTCACGATCTACGGCGGAGTGGCAAGACAACACTCTTAAAAATGCGCTTTTAAGAATATAATTATATAACCCTGAATAATCTCTGTTATGTATACCGGGCCACTAAGAATGTGAAGGGAATGGTTATGTAATTATTCAAGCTAAGTGAGGTAGAGGTTCTCGTAATTCTATATTTGAATTCTACTATTTAATTGTCGATTTAATTTCCCTGTACAGTGGAATACTAGATTGGAATATCCTGATCTGGAGAAAGTTTCTTCAAAAAATCTTCACACGGAATACACCAGATATCATTGACCAGTCGTCTTTCATCTCCCCGATAAAGAAAGATGGCTTTACTTTGCGGGTAGTCTTTGCGGAATTCAGTGAGAGATCTGAGGTCTACAGATCGGATTCGGTTGCTGTTTTTGACTTCAAAGGCATAAATCCCAGAGGCACCGTACAGCACAAAATCAACTTCCACCCCGTTTCGCGATCTCCAGTAATATATCTGGAAAGGATTTCCTTTATAGGCATTCCAGGCTCTGAGATGCTGAGCTACCAAACCTTCCAGAGCAGCTCCGGATATTTCCTGGGGGTAATCCAGAGGACCCTTTGGTCTCAGCGTATAAAAAACGCCACTATCAAAAAAATAGAATTTGGGATGCGACACAGTAGCACGTTTTGCCTTTTTAGTGAACACCGGTAATTTAAAAGCGATTAATATATCCTCCAGTATACTGATATAATTCTCAACCACCTTTCTCTCAACCTCACATTCACGGGCAATATTGCTAATATTCAGGATGGATGCATGGGAGAAACTGGCTGCTTCCAGGAAACGGGAAAAATTGCCAATGTTTCTTGTCAATCCTTCAAATTGAACTTCTTGCTGAATGTACAGCGATATGTAGGTATCCAGCACTTCATGAGGTGTCTGGGAAGCCAGCACAATTGGTAACAGACCATGATTTAAAATGTTTTCAAATATGTAGTTTTTTAATTCGATTAGCATAAATGGATGGAGTGTTTTCCTGAGAACTCGGCCGGCCAGCAAATCCACCCCGGAACGCTTCAGTTTTCTGGCACTGGAACCGGTTAATATAAATTTCCTGTCCAATATTTCTTCAATCAAGCTATGAATCGCCGGAAGTAATTCTGGTACTTTTTGAATTTCATCAATTACAATCTCCCTTTTTTCCTGATTTGCATGAACCAACTCAATAAGAATCTCAGGTTTAGCGGAGAATCTTCTAAACTGATCCGGTTTCAATAAATCTATCCAGAGTGCATCCGGAAAATGTTTTCTCAAAAAAGTTGATTTACCAGTTCCTCTGGGTCCGAAGAGAAAAAAACTTTGGTCAGGGGCCGAAAATAATCTGGGAATATATTTTTCCATTTTCCTCCCAATTATGGAATTTACACTTCCAAAATTAGTATTAATTTTAAATAATTGCAATACTATTTAGAAAATAATCTTAAAAATTCCACTTATTAATCCCATTCCGAATCCGCTTTATAAGTTTCTGGTATCCAAGAAAAGGGGAGATGGGTATGTCATGACCGGTTCACGGCTTCGCGGAGAGATCTCCCGGCAGTTCAAAGGTTACGCTGATCAGCTCGGACTGGAGAATTTTACTTTCCATAATTTGCGCGATACCTATGCTTCTTGGTTGGTTCAGAAAGGGATCAATTTGAAAGTGATCCAGGAACTGCTGGGACATGATGCCATACAGACCACCATGATATACGCCCATCTGGCGCCGGGTAACAAGCGCCAGGCGGCGAAGGTTATTGGGAAGATGATGTGGGATAAGGTTGTTTAAGTAATACCGATTCTTATTCTATTTTGTACATCCTCCTCCTCTTTATTTTGATTACAACTTTTTTATAAATAAATACTGTTTGTATTTAATTCTTTCCAAGCATTTGCGATCATTCCACTTGACAAATACTCAATATTTTGTTAACCTAAAACGATTAAACTGAATAATCTATCTTAAGCTTGTTTTCGACTGTCTGAAATCCGAGCTTCGATCTGATGCTAAATTTCCGGATGATGAGCCATATACTCCAAGAATTGGCGTATTTAGGAGCACATCGTGATCGGTAAAACCATTAGCCATTACAAAATCCTGGAAGAAATCGGATCCGGGGGAATGTCTATTGTTTATAAGGCAGAGGACTTTAATTTAAAGCGTTCTATTGCTTTAAAGTTTTTATCCCCCATCCTTACAGGAGTTGAAGAAACCCGAAAACGATTTATCACTGAAGCCCAATCAGCCTCCGCACTTGATCATCCAAATATCTGCACCATCCATGAGATCGATGCGACGGATGATGGACGAATGTTTATTGCCATGAATTTCTATGAAGGGGAAACCCTGAACCGGAAAATATCCCGAGGTCCGCTTGATATTCCTGAGGCAGTTAATATTGCCATTCAAATCAGCCAGGGCTTGTCAAAGGCCCATGAGAAAGGCATCATTCACCGAGATATCAAGCCGGGTAATATAATGATCACCAGCGATAATGTGGTAAAGATTCTCGACTTTGGTTTAGCCAAGTTACCTGACCATACTGCCCTTACCCGGACCGGCACGATGCTGGGCACGGTCGCCTATATGTCGCCACAGCAGGCCGGTGGTGAGAAAGTGGATCATCGCACTGATATCTGGTCATTAGGGGTAATTCTGTATGAAATGCTTTGCGGATGCCCCCCCTTTCAGGGGGATAATGAACAGGCGATGATGTATGCCATTTTAAATAAAGATCCTAAACCACTCATTAAAGTTCCGGAATATATTGAAAAGGTTATCCATAAAGCATTGATAAAAGATGCTGATAAGCGCTACCAGGATATCCAGGAACTCATCAAGGATTTAAAAGCCAAATCAGCCCCTGATATTGAATTACCAGCCATGGAAAACTCCATCGTGGTTCTTCCCTTTAAAGATTTCAGCGAGAATAAAGAGAACGAGTATTTCAGCGATGGGCTAACTGAAGAAATCATAACCGATCTTTCAAAGGTAAAAAATCTTCTGGTAATTTCGCGCGGTTCTGCCATGACTTTTAAAGATAGTGATAAAAAATTAAAGGAGATCGGTAAAGAATTAAATGTTCAGTATGCCCTGGAAGGCAGCGTACGAAAAGCTGGTAATGATTTACGCATAAATGTCCAGTTAATCGATACAAAGAATGATACCCACGTCTGGGCGGAAAAATATAGTGGAACGATTGAGGATGTATTTGACATTCAGGAAAAAGTATCACGTTCGATTGTGGATGCTCTACAATTAAAGTTGACTCCAGAGGAGGAGAAAAAACTAGCCAAACGGCCCATTAAAAATATTCAGGCCTATGAATGTTATCTGCGCGCCCGCCAGGAAAGCTGGTTATTTACACCAGATGCACTCCAACGTGCACTCGGTTATCTTCATACAGGTCTGGACATCATAGGTGAAAATGCAATGCTGTATGCCGGGATGGGATATGT
>SMTZ1_10032227_pt1 | contig 12242 bp, 10 predicted proteins | sample DeeMarSWOR136_30_FD_25667 | JGI IMG/M metagenome (IMG submission 25667) | reverse complement strand
CGCTTCCTTCGTTGCCTCCTCGATCGCTGCTTCCCGGGCCGCCTTATCCTTATCGGTCTTCTTCGGCAGCCGCATCGCATCCATCACCTTGTTGAAAGCTTCCGTGTCACGGTCGACATCTGACAGGAATTCGTCCTTTAACTGCTGGGCTTCCACGCCGACCTCTTCCATCTCGTCGAAGGCTCCCTCGTATCCCTTTTTCCCATGTGTGAGGGTTGCAACCATGGAGGAGAGAGCAGCACTGAGAGCCCCACACAGCGCTGCCACACTGCCGCCGCCGGGAGCAGGTGCGTCTGTTGAGAGAAGGTTCGTGAATTCATCGATCTTCATTCCCGTGAGTGCGTTGCTATGTCCAAACTGGTACTCGATGATCTTCTTCTCAGGCTCGAACGGATAGAGGTCGTTCAATCCGAGGGAGAGAACCGCAGTATGGATGAGCTCTGACTCGGGCACGCCCGCTGTTTTTCCCTGTTTATTGAGGTAGTGCCTTCCGGCCTGGAGTATGGCCTCCAGAGGTATGAGTCCCACCAGCTCGCTTCCGGTCACCCTGGCCCCGAGTTCATCGGCGATCTTGCAGCTCTCATCGAACACGATGTGAGGGGGTGTGATCTTGTAGTTGACGAAGTTTATCGAGATCTGTGCGCGGCCGAAGTCTTCCATGTACCACCCTACCGCCTTGCAGGCTTTGAATCTTCCCGGAACCCGAAGAGCTTTCCCTTCTTCGTCTCGAACAACCTTTCCCTCGGTGTCTCTCTTGAGGCGTCCCTTTTCGCGAATGGTGAATGCGATCTCTCTCGCGATGCTCACATCCCTCGTATTCAGGTTGATATTGTAGGCTATCAGAAACTCCCTGGCGCCGATGATGGTTGCCCCGGCTCCGGGATTGAATTTCGCTGGACCGAAGTCGGGCTTCCATTCGGGATCTTTCAACTTCTCCGGGAGACCCTCGTACTCGCCAGCCCGTACGTTCGCCAGGTTCTTCCGTTCAGGGCGTGATGCAGCTTCCTCGTAGAGATATACTGGAATCTTCAACTCTTCACCGACTCGACGCCCCAGCTTTCGTGCCAGCTCGGCGCAGTCCTCCATCGTCACACCTGAAACCGGAACGAATGGACACACGTCTGTGGCACCCATTCGGGCATGGGCCCCTTGGTGCTTCATCAACGACGGCGTCCGGGGTGCCGATAAAGGTGACAACGGTACGGTTCGTATCTTTTCCAGGATCGACATCGAGGAGTTTGACGCCTTCCGTTGCACGTATTTCGCTTGTAATCTGATCGATGGTGGCCATGTCCCGGCCTTCGCTGAAGTTGGGAACACATTCTACCAATTTCAACATCTGCATCACTCCTTGTGTTATATGCTCATTTCTGGCAATATGTTGATAGAATATAAAGGCAGACAGGCGTAGGTCAAGTCCGAGCTGAGATTATTCCCCGTTGAATTCCATGGAATATTACGTCAACGTACCGCTGGATAGGTTGGAGGAGAGACTCGACTTTTTGGTCCGTGAGGGTTTTCATCCTGAGATAAGGATGACGAGCGTGGATTACCTCATGAGCCTCGCAGAGGCGGATTTCGAACGCCTGAGAGGCCTCATTGAGAAACGATCTCTCAGCGTATTCACACACGGTCCCTTCTTCGGGCTTGATATTGCGAGTCTCGATAAGAGTACATCCGAGTATTCAGCGAGGAGCCTGATGCGAGGGCTCGAGGTTACAGCAGCCCTCGGCGGGAGGATCATGGTCATGCACACCGGATTTCTTCCATTTTTCTCCCGGGGCGGACGAAGGCACTGGTTCCGCAACTGGAGCCAGCGAATGCCCGTGATAGTGGAGAGCGCGCTGGAGCTGGGAGTGGCTCTGGCGCTCGAGAACTCGTGGGAGGACCGTCCCGAAGTGCTGGAGTTCCTCCTCGATGTCCGTCCAGCCGGCGAGTTGAAGGTCTGTCTCGACACCGGCCACCTGAACGTTTTCTCCCGTCTTCCGATCAGCCGATGGTGGAAGGTTCTCGGAGAAAAGGTAGTCGCTCTTCACCTTCATGATAATGACGGACTTTCCGATGACCACCTTCCTCCTGGAAAGGGAACCTTCGATTTCCGAACACTCATCAACCTACTTAAAACCTGCGATCCCTTACCCCTCATCGACCTCGAAGTCGACCATGAACATGCGGTAGAGGGGCGCAGATATCTGGAGAGTCTTTTTGGCCAGTGAATGTGAGCGAGGATCTTCTATTGATTGACGAAGTGCGCATACTTCACACAGCTGATGTTCACATCGGTGCTCGGTTCGAATTCCTGCGCCTCAGGGGTGACGATCAGCGGGATACCGTCCGGGAGACGTTTACAACAGTTGTACAGAAAGCGAGAGAGGGAAGGTACCACCTGCTGATCATTGCCGGGGACCTCTTCGATTCGGCATATTCGGTGGCTGAGAGGGACCTCTCGTTCGTATTGAAGTGTCTGGGGGAAACGGGGTGTCATGTGGTGATACTCCCCGGAAGCCACGATTACTGGTCAGCCGGATCGGTATTCGAGATGGAGTTGAGAAGGTTTGAATCCTGCGGTAACGTCAATGTTTTCAATCCTCAAGAACGGGTGATCACATTTCCGGAACTCTCCCTGGCCGTACACGGCAAGGCATTGATCTCGCCTCATACCACTGAAGGTGCCATCTCTGAACTGCAACCCCTCGAAGGATTCAAGTGGAATATTGCGGTAGCACACGGGTCGGTGGTCGGGATTTCAGGAGTTCCAAAGGACATTGAGAATCCGATATACCTCGATGAACTGCAGGAAGGCTTCGACTACATCGCCTTGGGGCATTGGCACTCCTACCTCGTCGTCAAGCAGGAGGAGCCTCCTGTTATTTACAGTGGCGCACCGGAACTGATTGCGAGAGACCAGAGAGGTGCTGGCTCTGTAGCATCGGTCACCATCACCGATGCGAGTGTGAGCGCAAGCAGGGTTGATGTGGGGAGGAGGCATGTGGTGAGTGCCGTTATCGACTGCTCCGGCGTTGAGACGACAGAGGAACTGGTCAGGAAAGTCGTGGGAAACGTACCTGAAGATAAGGACTGTGTACTCGAGCTGTCACTGACCGGGGTGATTGCGACCGATGCCGTGATCGATCCCTTCCACGCGCTCGAGATGTTGCAGGATCATTACTTTTCCGTCAGGTTGACGGGTGAGAGACCGGCGCGAGAGATGTCGAGAGATGATCTGCTCGCCACACCCGAAACGACGGTGGCGGGGAAGTTTATACGCCTTCTCCTCGAACAGATCGAAAAGTCCACCGGCACGGAAAAGGATCTCCTGGAAGAAGCGCTGCAGATGGGTTATCAGCTCTTCAGGGGGCGGAATCCGCTGGTATGATATAACCTTGCTATGTCGATACAATGTGGATTAAACGGGTAGGATTAAAGAACTTACTTACTTTCAGGGATACGACCATCGAGCTCGACCCCGGACTGAATGTCATCATCTCCCTGAACGAAGCCGGTAAGAGTAGCCTCATGCGGGGTATCGTAACGGCCCTGTATCGGGACGCTTCATCGAGGCGCAAAGAGGTAGTTACCATGCAGCGCTGGGGGAGCGGCACCCTGTTCACAGTCGAGATCGACTTCGTATCGGATGAGCAGGGCTTCGCCGTAATCCGTGACTTTGAGGGAGGGCGTCAACGTCTGTTCAGGGAGGGCGAAACGGTTCCGTTGTGTGAGGGAAAGGATGTTGATCGGTACCTGCGCGAGCAACTCGTTCTACCCGAGGAGGAGCTCTTCGTGAGGATTTGTGCTGTTCGCCATGAAGAGCTGGCACGGGTCGCAAACGGAAAGGTCGATCTCGGGGAGCGGATTGAGGAGATTCTGGGTGGTGGATGTGGAGAGGTGAGCCCGTCGCGGATCAAACAGATGGTTGATGCGAGGAGGGCGGAGCTCAGACGCGGGATGGATCACCTCGCGAAACGTGAAAACTGGGGAGCCTTGAAACGGGTTACAGAGGAGGTGGGAGAGATTGAACGGGCCCTCTCCCTCGCTGAAGGTACCGAGCGAAGTCGCAAGGAGCTCCTCCGTAAGCTCTCCGAGGAGAGGAGAGAGCTGGACCAGGTTGAAATAGCGTTGCAACACCTCGGGGATAAACGGAAGAAAGCCGAAGAGTACGAGGACCGCCGGAGGAAGAAGGAAGAGGTGGAAGGGCGGATGCAGGAGGCTCGAAAGAAGAAAGAGCGAGTTGAAGAGTTGATTCTAAAAAGGAATCAGATTGTCGGAAAGGGAAGGCAGTTTCCGCCCGTCCTCTTAGAAAGCGATGATTCGTCGATAGATGGATATCACAGGGACCTCGATCAGGAGGTTCCTCTGGAGAAGGTAATCGAACTTGGGGGTGTGCGCGGTCGGGGACCGACAGCTTCGTGGAAGGTGATCACCGGTTTCATGGCCATCCTCGGCGGTGTCCTCGGGGCTATTCTTTACGACGCCCTGCTCCTCCTCATTGCAGTCGGTGGCGCTGCTCTCCTCGTATGGTGGATTATTGCGCGTCTCTCACCCATGAAGGGTGTCGCCGAGGCCGGGGATGTCACTACCCTGGAGGGATTGAGGATGAAGCGTCGGGAATGGGCTGGAGAACGCTCTCTTGATGAATCGAGAAATCTCCTCATTCGGTTCAGCAATTGGAAGAGGGATCTGGATACGATCAACGGTCGCCTCCGTGAACTCATCGGTACGGGGGATGGTGGGATAGATATCGGGGAGGTAGCCGGTAAGCTCGATGAGGAATTCGGTAGGCTTGCTGCGTTTTGGGATGCACGAGAACAGGAGCTCAGAAGACTCGAGCCGTTCAGACTTGATGCCGACGGACTCCTGCGGCTGGAAGACGAGTTGAGAAAAAAAATCCGAGACTCTCCGCAGCGAAGTCTCCTCATTGGAGAGGGAGTTGGCGAGCCTCCAAAGCGTGGAGGTAGCTCCCATGAGTGAACAGCTAGTTCAAGCAAGGGAGACGCTTGAGAACCTTGAACGAAAGGACAGTATTCTTGCCGTCATCCTCAACTACCTTGACGAGGCTCGGCGGCAGGTAGCTGGATTCCTGGCGGAGAAGCTCCCTTCTATCGCGGGAAGGCACCTCTCTCAGATGACCCGCGGCCGGTACGGCACTCTTCATATTGATCCCCTCACGCTGAGAATCGAGACGGTACCTGCCACCGGTGACATCGAAGATCGTAATACTGCCCCGGAACGTATTCTACCGGATGCTCTCAGCCAGGGTGCACAGGACCAGGTTCACCTCGCTGTTCGGCTCGCACTCGTCGAGCTGATCAGTGCCCGAGAGCCACAACCCCTCTTCCTCGATGACCCGTTCGTTCACTTCGATCCGGAACGGAGGGAGCTGGCCTTGAAGATTATCAACACATTCTCCAGACGTCACCAGGTCGTTCTCTTTACATGCGATCCGGTCTACTGTGATCTCGGTGGCCAGGTAATCAGGTTGGATGTCCCTTCGGGCTGATCGTGATAAATCCGGTGGAATGGACTGTTCGGTTCAGGGAGCGAATAGAGAAAAGCGGTGAGAATGAAAGGGATACAGGAAGATACGGTAACCCTGAAGAAATGAAATCTCTTGTCAAAGATACCCATCTCTTTTACAGTCTAGTTACTACCATTGGTCAGAACGTTCTCTGTACTCTTTGAGCGAGGAGGAGAGAATGAAGGAGGTCGAGATTGGCAAAGTAGCCGACTACTTCGCGAAGATCGATGTTGTCGCAATCGAGGTGACGGCCGAGGGGATCAAGGTGGGCGATACGCTTCACTTTGTCGGTCATACTACCGATTTCACACAGAAGATCACCTCCATACAAATCGAGCACCAGCAGGTTCAGGAAGCGAAGGTTGGCGATAATGTGGGGATCAAGGTCGGTGAGAGGGTCAGATCCCATGACAAGGTTTATAAGGTTATAGAGGAATAATCGCTGAAAGGGGGAATCAGGAACGTCCGCCCCCATCAGGTTGAGAACCAGGGTGCGGCCTACTTCCCGATTAGGATTAGGAGACCGAACAGGATAAAGAGCCCTCCCGAAACGTATCGGACAACTTTTTCGCCCAGGACCATCGGGAGAAAGCTTCCCACCGCGACACCGACGGCGGTGGCAACGACCATTGCCAGAGCAGCTCCAGCAAAAACGATCCATGGGGATCGGAAGCGTCCGGCAAGAGAGATAACGGCGAGCTGGGTTTTATCTCCGATCTCGGCAAGGAACATAATCCCGAAAGAAGTCAGGAAGATCTTCCACATATCTATCCTTTCAGCTTTTTTTGCTTAATCACTTGTACCATTTTCATCAGTGCAGAAAAATCCCCCGATTCCAATATGCCTTCCTCGAGAAGTCGGAGCCCATTCGGAATCGAGTCGAGAAATTTCTTCTTACCCTTTTTGAGTCCCAAGTAGGTGAATGCAGCGAGAGCTTGGAGGTTTCGTTGGATGCCGGCCAGCGTGAATGCATGGTAAAACTCCTCGAAGCTGTCGGTGGTCTTGGCTCCTTCACGCTGCAGGCCATCGTGGAGCTCTTTCAGGAGCATGCGCTGGGTGTCCAGTGGGAGGGGGTGGTAGGCGTCCTTGAGGAGAGATGCGGCATCATAGATGCCCGGTCCACGGTGGGCCGTTTGGAAATCGATGACCCTCAGCCTCCCCTCCTTGATCATGATATTACTGCTCTGGAAGTCCCGGTGCATGAAAACAGGGGTGAGGGCGGCGAGAGTCTTTGCCAGGTGCCTTCGTTCTTGCTCCCACCCCGGAGGACATTCGATCTGGCAGTATTGACCGACGAACTCCCTTATGAAGTAGTCCGTTTCACCGAGAAGCGTATCCTCGTTGAAGAGACGGTCTGCGAGAATACCTTCATCTTCCATAGCAGATGTGACCCTCGTTTCGAGGCGGACGAGAATCTCGATACAACCCCGGTACAGGGATAGCTCTTCTGTGCTCTCGGCATTCCGGAGGGCATCTTCGAGGTGGAGATCGCCGAGATCCTCCATAAGAAGCACCCCCTGTTCCCTGTCCGCACCGAAGAATGTAGGGACGCCGATCCCATTCCGCTGGAGGAACTCTCCCACGGTAAGGTAGGAGTTGAACTCGTTCCCTCCACCTGGTTGGATGAGTGCCACGGCGGTCTGTGAGCCGGCGGTCAGTCGGATGAAGGATCGATCCGATCCCCCCCGGAAAAGGAGGTCAGATTCGATGAGGCCACCGTGCTGAACATCGGGCATTGCGGCTAACAGGTGAGACGCAATGAGAACATGATTCATTATTTCCGAGTCGATGAAGTTCAATTCGGCTATTCTCCCTGTATGACGCCGTTCGGGAAGAGTACTGACTTTCGGTATGAGAGACCTTCTCGTACGGTCGTTCCTTCGAGAATGATGCAGTTTTCCAGTGTGGTGTTCTTTTCAATGACTGCTCGGGGGCCGATCTCGAGGAATCCCTTCCACCAGGCACTCGGATCGACGGATGCTCCCGCTCCGATATGGATCGAGAGAGGAGGGGGCTCAATAAGGGGGTCAAAGTGTGCCTTATCGATGAGGATCATTCTGTGTATGTCGAGGTAGCCAGCAGGCGAACCTACTTCACCCCAGAGAATGCCCGTTCCGCTATTCATGGCGTTGTATGCGATCACAGCTCCCGGCTGATTCTCAATGATCTCGAGAAGTACCTCCACGAGCCCGATCCTCTTCGATTCAGGGAAAAACCTGAGTACCTCCGGAGACAGTATCGCCATACCGGTGTATCCGTAACTCTTCGCGTCACGCCCGTGGCGTTTCGGTGTTCCCCCGATGTGAGTAACCTCTCCTGTACCAGTGATCGTAACAGCGGCGGGGGGGAGATGGTGAGGTTGTTGCATCCTCGGTGCGGTGGTTCCTCTCTCATCTCCAAAAATTGCATCTTCATGCCGATCGGATGGTATCACAGTCATCGTTATCAGTGCTCCCCGTGCCCTGTGGAGGGAAATGGCGGGGCGGTAGTCGATACCGGCAAGGATATCACCGTTATGGAGAAGTATGAGGTCGAATCCGCTCAGATCACGAGCCATATTTCCAATCCCCCCTCCCGTACCGAGGAGTTCTCCTTCATGGTGAAAAACGAGCGGCCATCTTTCGGTCGCCGAGAATTCCTCGATGCGGGAGGCCAGGTGAAAGAGGTTACAGTGTATCTCTGTCGCTCCTGCACGGAGAAGCTTCTCGCAGATAATTCTGAACAGCGGAACACCGAGAATCGGCAGAAGCGGCTTCGGGTATATTGAGCTCAGCGGCTGCATCCTTTCACCCAGCCCCGCAGCGAGGAGGATCGCCGCTGTTCTTTCCGTTCTTTTTCGGTTTTCTTGGTCCGTCTCGTTCCTCATGAAATGAAAGGGAGTTCTCTCCGTTTTCTTCCCATGTTGAGACAGGTAGGAGGATATCACTTACCGCTCGTAGAGAAGGTACTCTTCACGCTCCTCCCGGAACCTGTCTTCCTCCTTTTCCCAGCTCCGAAAGAGTTCTGCAACCTCGCCCCCGGTATCGATTGTTTCCCGTAAGCTGGAGCTTCCCGATATGAGATCGATCGGTAGGAGTTCCCATTCGTATTCGTAGGGAGGCTCCTTCCACCTGAAATGGTCTGGATACAGCCTGGCCGCCGCTTCGATAATGGTGTACCCGCACCGCACCGGCTGAAAGTGGCTCCTGTCGAGAACGTGCAGTTGAACTCCTCCACAGCATTCATCCCGGTACATGTCCCAGGTAGGTTTGAAGGAGATCGGTCGGAAAAGGACCCCCGTGAGATCGGCTCTCGAGAGTGCACCGGCAAAATCGTCCTGGTCGATCCATGGAGCTCCGATGATCTCAAACGGCTTTGTCGTACCACGACCTTCCGATACATTGGTACCTTCAATCAGGACGCTCCCGGGGTAGACCAGCGCCGTATCGACAGCAGGGATGTTTGGAGACGGCAGGATCCAGGGAATCTCCGTGTCTTCATAGAACATCGATCGCCTCCAGCCCTCCATCTTGATAATGTTCAGGGTGCACCTAACCCCATCCCGCCCATGTATCATCTTGAGAGCTTCGGCAATTGTCAGTCCGTGCCTCATCGGCAAGGGGTAGAGGCCAACGAACGATTTGTACCTCATATCGAGAGGCGGTCCTTCAACGAGTCCGCCGCCGATGGGATTCGGGCGATCGCACACGAGTATTTCTACCCCGGCTTCAGCGCAGGCCTGCATTGTGAGAACCGCAGTCCAGAGGTATGTGTATGGTCTGGCTCCCACATCAGGGAGATCGATGACGACGGTATCGAGGTTCTCGAGCACCGATTGTTCGGGTTCGCGCTTCCTTCCGTAGAGAGAGTAGACAGGAATCCCGAGCTTTGGATGGGTATACCCTTCCCACTCGATCATGTTCGCCTGCGTTTCCCCCGTGTATCCGTGCTGCGGTCCGAAAAGGCAGAGGAGTGTGATTCCACATGAGTGGAGGACATCGCTGGTGTGGCGGAGATCCGATGTGGTCGACGCCGGATTGGCAAGGAGGCCGATACGTCTCCCTTTGAGGGCACTGCAGCCATCGTGGAATAGAATGTCGATACCGGTTTGTATCAAGAGGACACCGGCCGGAGGATGCCGGGCCTCGGCAGGCCCGGCTCCCCAGCTATTGGCTCCCCAGCTATTTCAATTACAGATCCCAGTCGACGATGGTGAGTGTATCGCTATGTACCTCACCGACTTCCTCATCGATAAACCTAACAATTCCTACCCCTGGCGACAAGTACATGATGTTGTGGAAGTGCCCCTCATCGACTGTATCACTTCCGGCAATCATGTACATGTCCACGGAGAGGTGATGGACGAAACAATCCTTGAACGTTCCGTACAGGAACTCGTTGACCAGATTCACCTTGCTGCCCTCGATTTCGACAGATCCCGAGATATGGACGTCGTATTCAGTTCCAGTTGCAACGCTCGAGAAGTTCCACGTATCGCCGAGGTAGTTTTCGAGGGGAAGCTTGATGTATGGCAGCGGCTCATCCCACATCCAGGTATAATCGAGAATGCCCCCGTCGTACTCACTTATTCCCCGATGCTGGATGAGGTTTGTTGTTACTCTCAGATGGTGTACATCGTTGATCGTCCCGTACTCGTCTGTTCTCACCTGATCGAAATTCCCCGTCGAAGGTGAGTAGTTATCTATGCGATAAATCTTCACGTCTGACCACTCATCGACGTATGTCCATCTCGCTCCTTCTGATACCGGGAAGTGTGAGACGGCGCCCGCCGTTGTGAACTCATACGTTGTCGGATTCGGATCGATCGGGTTTCCGGCCGCATCGGTGGCATCGTGGAATTCTACCCAGTAGGTGCAGCCTGGAAGGAGGTATTCGGAAATTGGAACTGTCATAGAGGAGTAGTCTTCGTTCCAGTCCGGTTCTTGCCGGACGACCTTGTTGATCCGGGCATCGACGTGTTCGAGGGACATCTCAAAGATTGGGAACATCGGCTCACTGAAATTCAAGACGATTTGACTGAGACTTGTGGGGATTCCTGTGGCTCCGTTAGATGGCGAAGCACTTTCGAGGTAAGGTCTTACGTTATCAACCATTGTCCGAAAGGAAAACGTGTATGGCGCCGACAGTGGATTCCCGGCGAGATCTGTGGCCGTCGTATTGACGGTTACGACGATGAGGCTGTCGGTCGGAAACGGTGTATGGTAGATAACCAGGGTTGTCGCTTCCCATTCGAATTCACCGTCATCCGGTTCGGGATCGATATCGATGATATTCTGCGTATCCCAATCCCAAACTGGAGTCATGGGCTCACTGAAGGTGATCTCGATCCACTTTGACGGGCTCACACCGGTGGCGTTGTGCTCAGGATCGGTATGGATCACGGATGGTGGTGTGTTGTCAGCTTCGGTTGTCGTGGTAAAGGAAAAGGGATAATCGTTACCGAGTTCGTTGCCGTGCAGGTCTTCACACGTCCCGTATACCGTGATCGTATATTCGGTTCCGCCATCGAGAAGGCTCGTTGGTGTCATGAAGATGGTGTCGCCATTCCAGGCAGTATTGTAAACGTGGTAGGAGCTCAATGATAGATCGACGGATTCCTCATCCATGGCCTCACTAAAAGCGACCCAATACGGTCCACTCCTCGTCACATCACTGGCTCCGTCGGCCGGGAAATGTCCGGTGATCGTCGGTGGTGTGGTGTCGGTCGGAGGTGCCTCAGCCTCATCTTCCGAGCAGCCGGTCAGTACCAGGGGTATGATAAAAAGGAATGCGATCAACAACGATTTCAACCTGAATCTCAACATGGTTGCCTCCTTCCGGTTCGATCCCTTCGCCTCTCAGACATACCGATCGAGGTCCTGCCACGATTTGAAACGCTCACTCGAAAACCATACAGGAGAGCAAGCTACGGAGTAGAACCATGGTAAAAGGTCAACATATACTATCCCGATTTCCCCGAGTTTGCAAGTTTTACACCCTCCATCGGCGTTTTTTCTTTTGTATCATCAAAAGGTTGTTATAATACAAAGTACGAGGAGGAAGGCGAATGCCTGGGGAGGTAGACGCATGATACGCTGGAAGAATTGTTACCATGTTGTGGCTCTTGTTTTTCTGATCGTGGCACTGGTAATAGGTGGTTCCTGTACAAAGAAGGAGACAGGAGCCCAACGAGGTGGGACGCTCATTGTCGGGGAGATCAGCGATTTCGAGTCCCTGAACCCGATGGGGACTACGGATGCGCATGCGAGAGACGTGTATGAACTTCTCTTTCTCACTCTCCTCCACGAGCAGGCTGATTTCCTGACATTCAAGCCGCGTCTGGCAGAATCGTACAGGTTCTCAGATGATAGGAGACAGCTGACATTCCAGCTCCGTCGGGACGTACAATGGAGCGATGGAACACCAGTCACCGCCAACGATGTGGAAGCGACCTTTGACGCGCAGAAAAATCCTGCTGTTGTCTGGAGCGGAAGGCACCTCAAAGAGCACATCGACAGTGTCAGGGTCGAGGACGACTTTACGGTCATCTACTATTTCAACCACATCTATCCCTATCAGTTGATGGATGCGAACGATGGCCCCATCATGCCGAAGCACGCCTTGGAGAGGGTGAAACCAGAAGATATCAGGATTATTCCTGTTGATGAGCTTCCCACGAATGGTCCTTTCCGTATTCAGGAGTGGGTACGGGGGCAGTCTCTCACCCTCGTGCCGTATGAAGATTATT
>SMTZ1_10005984_pt1 | contig 12243 bp, 10 predicted proteins | sample DeeMarSWOR136_30_FD_25667 | JGI IMG/M metagenome (IMG submission 25667) | reverse complement strand
AAATTGTTTTCCTCAAATTCATTGCCAAAGCCCCGCATGAACAACATAGATGGAATTTCACATCCCTGCAATATTTGTGGTAATTGTGCTATATGTCCGAACGGATCTGGGATATACCCTGCTTTCATAACTTTCCCAAATCTCCTTCCTATTATGTGTCCTAGCATTAAATTACGAATAAGTGATTCTCCGCTCACTAAGAATTCATCTGGCAATACATACATGGGACCAATCGAAAGCCTACTTTCATTGATAAATTTTTCAATAATTTGTTGATTTTCTGGTCTAACCTCCAAGTAATCTTCTAACGGTATTACTTGACCATCTAATGTGAAATTCTTAAATTCAGGATCTTTTTTAAGAATATCTAACAATTTATCCATCATTAGTACAAGATAAGCTCGAAACTCGTTAAATGTCATGTACCACTCACGATCCCAGTGAGTCGTGGGGACTATAATTATCTTATTTGCTTTCATATTCTCAGACCAATTTTTAACTATAATTTTAGTTTTTGAAATTATTGTTATTAATTGAATTATAAATGCCTTTTAAAATATGTGAAATTACCAATTTAAAGATTAAAGAGTAGGAGTTGATAAAACTTTTGACACATCTTCCCAATATGTTTTTATATCCCATTTTTCATTCTTTTTTAATTTGAGAGAAAATTTTCTAAAGATTTCCTTAATTTCAAATGATTCAAAGTAGTTAATTTTGGGAGCAATTACGGCAATCATAAATTGTCTTTCTCCTCCTCTTGAGGTTTTATCATGGAAAGAATCAAAAAGAATATACCCGAATTTTTTTATATTTTCAATATTTAACAAGAGTCCCTCTGCTTCAGTTATATCTTCATTTCCATAAATAGAAACCGTAGCTTGAAATAATTGAGTTCCTACATCCCTAATAGGAATTGGTAAATCTTCTTCTTTTGGATAAAAATCTTTTAGTTCTGGGCCTATTCGATCATCCCAAATTACTATCAATAAATGTACGAGGTTTTTTTCTTTCTCGGAAATCGATGCCTTGCTTTCTATCTTTAATGATAAGAGTAATTCTTCAACTTTTTGATTAACAGATTTGATTTTTTTATTTCGAGCGACTTTACCAGCTACAACTGCAATTAAATCTTCCTCATTAAAGGGTTTAGTAATATAATCATCGACACCCAATATTTTTCCAAACCGAACTTCTTCGGGTGATGATCGTGCTGAAAGAAATATGAATGGTATTCTATTCCATCGCATATCTTCAAAAATAGTCTTGAAAAAATCATAACCATCCATTTTTGGCATCATAATATCGCTAATAATTACTTCTGGAGGTCGTTTAAGTTCATTAAGGATACTTATTGCTTTTTCCCCATTTTCTGCTGTAATTACCTGAAATCCATTAGCTTCTAAAATTAATTTGATACTAAACAAAATGTCTGCATTATCTTCAACAACAAGAATTAGAGGCTTCACGCTAAATTTATGGCATTTCTCTTTATTATAATCAATAATTGTTCTAAAGCTTTTTATAATTTTTTTTTAAAATTAACCTCCAATCATAGGGAGGAATACAAAAAAAGTTGATCCCTTCTCAAACTCACTCTCAACATATATCTCTCCACTATGAAGATGCGTTAATTCCCTTGCAATAGATAATCCTAAACCGGTTCCAGAAATCTCTTTAACTTGTTCGGATCTAAAAAATCGTTCAAATAAATGAGGAATATCTTTGTCGGGAATTCCCATCCCATAATCCTTAAATTGAAAGAGAACTCCTCTTACTCCATTTGGATTATATTGACCTTTGTAATTATTAATAGCACTAATCTCGATCTTTGAATCGATATCTGAATATTTTATCGCATTATCAATGAGTATTCGAAAAATTTGGTCAATCCGTTTTGGATCACCAAACAGTCGAATAGTCTCATCTAAAACTATTTCAAAACGCATCCCTTTTTCTTTACCCTTCTGCTCCATTAGAGTTAAAATCTCATTAATTATCTCTAAGGGATTATATTCCTCCATCTCAAGTTCTAATCGGTGGTCATCAATTCTTGAAACCATTAGAATATCTTCAGCTAGTTTATGAAGTAAAGAAGTATTTCTAGTGATACCTTCCATTAAACGTTGCTCCAATTCTGGAGTGATATTTTCCTTATGATTTTTCAAATAATCTAATGACATTAATATAACAGTAATGGGCGTTCTAAGTTCGTGTGATACTGTAGAAATTAAGTGTTCTAATCTTCTCTCTGCTTGTTTGCGGTCTGTAATGTCCATTCCATAAATATTAATATAATTAACTCCCTCAACTGGGGTAATAACAAAGGAATAAAATTTGTTATTGATTTCCGTCTCTATAGTTTTTAATTTTTTATTTGAAAATACCTCCATGACATCATCTTTTAATAATATTGGAATTGGGCTCCCTTTACTAATATTAAAGACATCTTCTCCAACTTTATTGCAATAAATTACCCCTTCATTATTCACCCTTAATACTGGAGTAGGATTCTCAGAAGGAAATTTAGCTAAGTTAGCAATCTTTTCTTCTGATTTTTTGCGTTCTGTTATATCCCGATTAATAGCCACAGCTCCTATTGGTTTGTTATTACTATCTTTAATTAATGACACTGAAGATAATATATTAATAGTTTTACCATTTTTACAGGATTGGATAACTTCCCCTTTCCAAAACCCTTGCTCAAGGAATTGCTTTAAGACTTCCTCTCGATCATCGTATATATATTTTGTTGGAACTATTTCCCCTACATTTTTTCCTATGGTGTTAATTGCTTTCCATCCATAGATATTTTCTGCCGCTTTATTCCAAGTCACAACATTAAAATCCATATCTGTGGAAATAATCGCATCGGAAACATCTTCTACAAGTTTAGCCTGATATTGGATTAATTCTTCAGCTTTTTTTTGTTCAGTTATATCTATAAATGTGGCAAAATCGGCGATTCTTCCAAGATATTGAATACCTTTTGATCTTATTTCAATCCATTTAATTTCATCTGATTTTGTGATAATTCTGCATATGTAATTAGATGATATACTTTTATCACCTTTCATTTTTTTCTGATATTCTTCTATAACAACCGGTAAGTCATCTGGATGAATTTTTTTAGTGAATTCATTCTGTGACCATTTACTAATTTCATCCCGCGCATAACCTGTAATATCGGATAAGGCCTTATTTGAATATTTAACTAGCCCGTCTTGTAAAATTACTATTCCTAAAGAAGACTGCTCTGCGATTGTTCTGAATTTTTCTTCACTTTCTGTTAAAGCTAATTCAAATTCTTTTTTATCTGATATATCTTGGATATTATTAATAATTACTTTTTCATCGCCAATATTTATCAATTCAATATTCATTAGAGCATAAAAACTCTCTCCATTTTTTCTTTTAAGTTTAGCTTCAAAATTATTTACTTTACCAGTTTTTACTACTTGTTCCAATAAACTATTACGTTCTTTGGGATCTTCATAAATAATACTACGGTTCATATTTTTTAATTCTTCAAATGTATAGCCAGTTATTTCTTGAAATCTTCTGTTAATTGCTCTTACATTGCCTTCTATATCTGCGATGCCTATTCCTACAGATGATGCTTCGAAAAGATTAAAATATCTCTCCTCCGATTTTTTCAATTTCCTGAAAAGCAAATCATAGGGATTTTCAAAACCGATTTCAATAATCGCCTTATATAAAAAAAAAAATGCGATAATTTTAAACAGATGTCCAATTAAGTTTGAAATACCATAAACGCTAACGTAAAAGGTGAACGCCAGCTCGGCAAACATAGTTGCTAAAATAGAACCTATAATAAATATGAAAATTGTTCTATCAAAAAAACTCCGAAATTTATATAGTACGAGAATAGTAATTAAAAGAATGAAATTAATGATGTATTCACTGATAATCTTAAATGGTGTTAAACCAGATCCTTCAGTATAACAAACGGGGAACAATCCTGCAAAAACAATATATAGCAGTATAACTGTAATAGAAGTATATCCTATGAGCAAATAATTTACTTTAACTTTTTTATTAACTACTAATGCAGCATACAAGAATGAAATTGCCTGAAAGTACCGTGCTGCAATCCACAACGACGTTGGGAGATTGGAATCGTACCCTGTAAAAATATTCATACCGGTATATGCTAACGTGTGGATCAAATCAATAACGCTTACATATAATAAAGAGATTCCAATAACTAAAAAAAAAGAGTTATCTATATTTTTTCGGGAGTTCCAACATATTACAAATATTCCCCCAGCAACAATAATACTAAATAATTCTGCGATGGTATGAAATAGGAGATAGTTATAAAAACTAGTTAAATATGTGCCAAACATGATTAATAAAAAAATTATTAACTCTGTGTATTCTTGCCTCTTCTTAGACTGACTTGACATATTCTTCGTGAGAAATATAGGAATTTAGAATCGTAAATAATATTGATTTGATCAATTTAATGTTTTGTCTTATAGAATTTTAATAGCATGTTATTTCTATATAATAATTCTTTTAAAACCTTGTTATCTAAAATATTAAATTTATATAATAGAATTTGTTTGAATTAAATAATATATTAATTGATCATAATAAAATCATTTACTATTAGAGAAAATGACTGATCCAACTGAAATTAAGAAACCTACTAAAATTTTAATAATGGGATTAGACAATAGCGGAAAAACATCTATTTTAATGAGTCTAAGGGAGAATACAAATCTTTTATCTTATTTTTCGTTAAGACCAACTAAAGGCTTATCTGTAGAAGAATTTAATAGTGATAAGCAGGGAATGGTTTGTTGGGATCTTGGCGGTCAAGCCCAGTACCGTAATAAATATTTGAAAGATTTTAGTAGATATGCCAAGGAAACTGAAAAAATTATTTTTGTTATTGATATTCAAGACACAAATAGATATGGTACAGCATTGGAATATTTAGAAGAATTAATTAATGTTCTCAAAAATGATGGTCGTTTTATTGAAATCTCTCTATTTTTACATAAATTTGATCCAAATTTGATTAAAAAGAAAGATTTCACAGCACTATACCAAAAAATCAATACGGAATTAGTTGATAAAATAAAAGGTATCATCCCAAGTAGTTTCAATTATAACATATTTAAAACCACCATTTATACGGTCTTTGAAAAAAGTCTATTTTAATTGAAGTCAAATTATTAATTAGGATATAAGATTCTCATGATAAAAGAAATTCTTTGCATCTACATAATTAATGACAAGGGAACTCCCATTTTTATTCGTGAGAATTATATCCAGGGTTCAGGAGACGCAAATCATGCTTTATTGTCTGATTTTATTACTGCATTACAATCCTTTGCAAGAGAATTTGGGGAAAAGGAAACAAGGATCGTCGAATTAAGCGACGCCAAAATCTTATCAACAATGGATTATATCACAAATTATTTGTTTATCCTAAAATGCGATGTTAACTCAAAAAATAAAAAAATGTTTGGAATTTTAAATCAGATTAAAAATCTATTTATTGAAAAGTTTACGGGATTCCTGGCATCAAATGAAAATAAAAAAAAGGAAATTATGCTATTATTTGAACTCGCATTAAACGAGCTACTTACTGAACTTAAAGATAGTTTATCAGAATTTTTAAAATCAATTTGATAATCCTTTTTTAGTGAGAAATAGCCAATCTTTTTTTAAAATCTGAAAAAACTGAAATATTCCCCTTCCATTCATTTAAGAAATCTTCAGAGTAATATTCAAAAAATTTTGCTGATATTTCATTCAGTTCCTGTTTTACATCCTTTTCTTTTGCTTTTATTGGGGATTTGGCAACAAATATGATTTCTCTATTCTTTATGAAGGTAAACTTTTTTGTTATGAATTGAAAAGAACTCAATCCACCTTTAGAAAGTATATCTGCATATGCATTTAACGCGATTGTGATAGCACCAAAAAGATTTTTATCAACTTCCTCATAAGATTGGTAATGATAAAGCACTATTCCAGAGTCTTTAAGAATCCAGAAATCATCTATATGATGCAACATACACAGAATTTAATCTCCTTATAAATGATATTTTAAACCTAAAAATAATATAAAAAAACTCGTTTTTAAATTTTATTTTAAAAAAAACAATTAAAAAAATAAAAAAGAATCAAAAAAAAGATTATTTAACTTCTATCTTTTTGCTCTCTTTCTCTTCAATTTCTTTCTTTGGCAAGTCTAATTTTAAAACTCCTTTATCTAAAGTAGCATCTATTTTGTCCTCATCGACATTCTCAGGTAATTTAAAGCTTCTATAATAACTGGAGCTGCTATATTCTTTTCTTACAAAGCCCTCCTTTTTCTCTTCATGTTCTTCTTTTCTCTCACCTTTAATTTCTAGCGTCCCATCGTGAATACTAATCTCTAAATCTCCTTTCTCTAAGCCAGGCAATTCAGCAGTCATATGATACCCTGTTTCATCTTCACTAACGTTTGCCAATGGAGTTCGGAAAAATTCACTATCGTCAAATACTTTTAGATTAAAAGGTTCGAAATCAAAGAATCTGGAAGGTCTCCAAAATATATCGTCAAACCACTTGGTAATGTCGCTGAAAAAGCTATCCATCTCTCTAAACATCGTTAAAGGATGGTATCTGCGTCTCACTGTGATGTCTGTTCCTTTTTCTACTTCTTTAGGAGTTTCCTCTTCAGTTTTAACATGCTCTTCTTCTTTTATTTCAACTTTCTTTTCTTCTTTGACATCTGACATATTATTCACCTTTTTTTATTATTTTTTTTATTTTTATATGCGAATGTCAACCGACCATTGACAATCACACACTGTCAATATATAATTGTAAACCCGCCTATAAAAATCTTTCGTTTTTTAAAAAATAAACAATAGAACACGTGAAGTTATGGAATTTAAGTAAAAAACTAAAAATCCATACTAATTTTTTATAGATAAAATTGTTAAAAATCAATTTGAATTAATTTATTTTGAGAAATATGGATCTAATGGATCTTCATAAAACTGAAGGGAGGGCAGAGTTGTACCTAGATTTAGCGGGAGTTATAATTGTTGCTCTAAATCGTGATGGAATAATTACTTTAATGAATAGAAAGGGATACAAAATTCTAGAATATGATGATGGGGAGTTAATTGGAAAAAATTGGTTTGATACATGCGTGCCATCCTATTTACGAGACCAAGTATATGAAGTATTTAAGAGTTTGATGAGAGGAGAATTAGAACCCGTAGAGTTTTATGAAAATCCAATTATAACTAAAAATAAAAAATTAAAGACTATCGCTTGGCACAATACTCTACTATATGATGACGATGGAAATATTATAGGTACTTTAAGTGCGGGAGAAGATAGCACAAAATTAGATCGAATAAAATCAGAATTACTTGAAAGAATAGCACACGAGCTAAAAACTCCTTTAGTTTCAATTAAAGGTTCTACTGAAATTATCTCGAGTTTTTATAATGAGGAACTAACTCCAAAAATAATTTCATTATTAGAAATTATTAATCGCAATACATCTCGTCTTGAAAATCTAATTAATAATATTCTAGAAGCCTCTAAGCTTGAAGAGGGTGTTATAACTATCAATAAGTCTGGAAATAATCTAGCGTCTTTAGTTCGTGAATCTGTAACAGACTTGCAAGATTTAGCAGAAATTAGGGGTCATACCATTGAGCTAAACCTACATAATGAACTAATTACACAATTTGATTATCAAAGAATTTTTAATGTAATGAATGACTTGCTAATAAACGCAATTAAATATACTCCTCCAAATGGAAAAATTCTGATCTCCTCAGAGATTTTAGACGAATATTTTTTAATTTCAATAAGAGATAATGGAATAGGATTTACAGAAGAAGAAAAATCTCAAATCTTCAAACGATTTGGAAAAATAGAACGATACGGGAAAGGTTGGGATGTTGGTATTGAAGGCTCTGGATTAGGGCTATATATTTCAAAAAAAATTATAGAATTCCATGGCGGGAAAATTTGGCTCGTATCTGAGGGGGAGAATAAAGGTTCAACTTTTTATTTTACATTACCATATTAGTGTTTCCTAATTTCCATTTTTTATATCTATCTACAAACTCCTCAATAAATAGATCTAATAAATTAGGGGCGATTGCAGAAGAATGCGGTGTAATTAATATATTGGGGCAGTTTCGTAAGGGAGAATTTATAACTAAAGGTTCTTCTTTAAATACATCCAGATATGCTCCTTTTATTATGTTTTTTTTAAGCGCATTTGCTAAATCTTCTTCATTAATAGCATTTCCCCTTCCAATATTATAAATATAACATTGGTTTGGTAATAATTCCAGTCTTCTTTTATCTATTATATTATCAGTTGATGTATCTCTCGGTAATGCTAAAATAAGATGATCTGCTTCAGGAAGAATTGAATCAAGATCATCAATTGTAATGATTTTGTCATTTTTATCAAAGAAATCCGGCCGATTAATTAAAGTTCTTTTTACTCCAGTGATTTTCGCTCCAAATGGTTTAGCTAATTGAGCAATCCAGTTTCCAATCTTGCCATAACCTAATATAACGAGATGAGATCCCCTTAAAGTACTACAATAAGGTTCAATTTCTTCTCGAGGCCATAGATATTTATCTTGAAATTGACTGGCAAAATATAGACCTCGAATAAAACCCAGAATAGCACCTATTACGCTTTCAGCAATTATCCTGCCGTGAAACGCTCCATACGATATAACTATCTCTTTGGGCGCATCTAAATTAAACCAATCCTTTCCCGCGGATGGAGTTGCAATCCATTTCAATTTTGGCGTCAATTTCAGCCATTTCTGGTTAAATACCCAAACTAGAGCGATGTCCGTATTTATTAAATTTGCTTTAAAAGATTGCGCATTTTTATGTAATGATACTGTACATTCTGGAAGAAGTTTTTCTAGATTTTTTTTATGTTCTTCGGAGGCGTTCCAAGACCTAACTACAGGATTAGTTAGCCAAATGCTTATATGTATACTCATTATTTAAACACTAATCAATTAAAACTAATAAATTTTTTAATTTCGTCTTAATACTCTTCCTGCTAATACTTTCGGATAAAAAATATCTTTATTTAATACGATTTTTCCATTTATAAGAACATATTCTATTCCCTCAGATGGCTGATAAGGACTCGTATAAGATGATCGATTTTTAACTATTTTAGGGTTGAAAATTGTAATATCAGCAATAGCATCTTTGCTTAATATACCACGATCTTTAATTTGCATTTGTTTTGCTGGAAGTGAGGTCATCTTACGTACAGCTTCTTCTTGAGTAATTATACCCTTATCCCGAGCAATTTCTCCAAGCACTTTAGTAAAGGCTCCATATGCGACAGGTGAGATTGTCTTGAAATCTGCAGCAACAATATCTGTACCAATGGAACAATTTGGATCAGATAAAAGTGAAGATACAAAATCCTCCGCTACAGGATTTCCAAATTGACCTGTGATTACATACAATCTTCCATTTTCTTCAATAACAAGATCAATAAGGGTATCTATTGGGTCTTTATTAAGTTCTTCAGCAATGTCATTGATTTTCCAATTCTCAAATCTCTTGTTCCTTTTTATTCGGAAGCCAGCTACTAAAGCATTTGCATTAAAACCCCTGCCTGTCCAGTATTTATTTTCCCAAGGAGGCCATTTAGGAATAAATTGTTTCAGTTCTAAAATTGTTTGTTTACGTATTTGACGATCTCCTTTAAGTCTTTCAAAAAATTTTACCATTCCGCCATCAAATAACCATGGAGGAAATTCAGATAAGGCTGTTGTAGAAGTATTTGGCCATGGAAGATTATCATGGGATATTTTTACACCTCTATCAATTGCCTCTTGAATAGCCTTTAATGCTAATTTCCTTGTTCTTCCAATGCCACCACCTGCATGGTGAGAAATATGTAAGGGAATTTTATTTTTCTCAGCTACTAATATTACTTCTTCAATCGCTTTGGCATATAACTTACTTAAAAGTGCTCTTGTATGTGGGACTATCGGTAATCCATAAGAGGAAAGAACAGAAGCCAAATCCAGTAACTCATCAGTGTTAGAAAATATTCCTGGAACATATTCCAATCCTAGAGAAAGACCAAAGGATCCTGCTTCAATGGATTCGTTGAGCATCCACTTCATTTCATTGATTTCATCTTGTTTTGCAAATCTAGCTTCAAATCCCATAACATTTGTACGGAGTGTATTATGACCTGTTAAGATTGCAACATTAAGTACCTGTCCTACTTTCTCTAAGTAATCAAGGAATTCTGCCATGCTTGTCCATTGAAATTTCAATCCATCATAAGGTAAGGCAAAATTCCAATAGATACTAATATCATCAGCATGATCATGATTAATAGGGGCTGGGCTATATCCACAATTACCTCCTATTATCGTGGTAACTCCTTGGCGAATCCATGTTTCAAGTACTTGGACATGCCGCGGGGATGGTAATAAAAAATCAAGATGAGAATGTACGTCTATAAATCCTGGTGCAACTACTAATCCATCGGCTTCAATCATTATATCTGCATCTTCTCTTTGTAAATCTCCTATTTCTTCAATTCGATCATCATGAATAAGCACATCTGCCTTAAACGCTGGTTTACCTGTACCATCCATAACTAATCCATTTTTAATTAAAATATTATTACTCATTTTATTCGCTCAAAATTATTCAATATTAACTTATTTCTCTTAAAACAATATATAATTTGAGTATTGATTTTTATAACTTTTGAGGATAAATTTTATATACATATTTGTCTTATCTTTTTAAAGAATTAAAATAACATATGACCCCTAAAATGGGGTGAAATATAGAACCTCTCGTAAAATTCACATACTACATAGGATAATATAATAAATAATCCATCAGAGTAGTCTCTTATAATTTACGGGAACAATGATAAACCAATCATTCAACGATGTTGTTAATAGCTACAATATCCAAAAATTTCTATTTTCACCCCACCTTTTTCTTTTATTCCTTTTAAATCCTCAACTTTATATCATATTCCGTAAAAATTTAAATGATTAACCAGATAATCTTAATAGATAAAACTTTCTTTAATTCTTTTAATCATGAAAGGCAGAGAACAAAAGTATAAAGAAGTAAAATATAAATGTGTTCAATGCGGTAATTGTTGCCGAGCTGGATTCGAAGTAGTTATTGAAAAAGAAGATGTTGAAAGATGGATAAAACTAAAACAAAATAAGTTTTTTCAGTTTATTCAAATTGACCCGAAATGCATTTCTCCTACCGGATTAGGAGGATATCATATTGAAGAAGTTAACACTTTAAAAAAAATAAAAAGGGAATATAATAAAAATGAAGTTAAAGATAAATTAGAAGAATTAAAGAATTTTATTTTAAATAACCATATTTTCATTGGGAATGGAGTTCCTTTGCCCATTTATACCTTTATACCAGATTTAGGCAGAACTCCTATCTTAATTCCTAAAAGTTTTCCTATTATATTGAAAGGATTAGAATGGGGTTTGGTTTATAGTTTAAAATTTGAATTAGATGGATATTGTCCTTTTTTACAAGAAAATTTATGTTCGATACATAAAATAAAACCAAATGTTTGTAGGAGTTTTCCTTATAACAAAAATGGGGAATTAAAAATTGATGATTATTTTATAAAAATCTGTAAAGGAATTACGGAAAATTCCTCTTGAAACCTCAAAGGTTTTACATGATTGGCGTTTATCTTTCCGATATGAATTCCTGAACATAACGATAATCTTTAATTAAATAAAAAATCGAAAAACAACGGATTTCAACGAATAATAAATATTTTTAAATTTATTGCTGTAATAATTACAAAATAAACAGTTTTTAAAATATTAAAAAAACCTAAAAAAATGGAGTATAAAAAATATGCCAAACGGATATATGGGTAAAGTATTATGGATCAATCTTTCTGATGGATCCTTTAAAGAAGAACAATTACCCGAAGATATGTATCGTCAATATCTTGGAGGCTATGGCTTAGCAACAAAATTAATTTATGAAAATATGCCTGCTAAAGCTGATCCCTTAGGTGCTGATGCGATCTTTGGGTTTTTTCCAGGCTTATTAACCGGTACTGTTGCTCCTTTAAGTGGTCGTTTTATGGTAGCAGGTAAGTCGCCGTTGACGGGAGGCTGGGGAGATTCTAATTGTGGAGGGTATTTCGGTCCCGAAATTAAAAAATGT
>SMTZ1_10014650_pt1 | contig 12244 bp, 10 predicted proteins | sample DeeMarSWOR136_30_FD_25667 | JGI IMG/M metagenome (IMG submission 25667) | reverse complement strand
ATTTTGCAATTTGCATGTATTCGACGGATGAAGCTCTTGAGGACACCATCTGCTTGCATGTTGTTGGACCACCTGACGGTTACGACCTCTCTGGTGATATTAACGAAGGGTCGATAGCCATTCTCACTTCGGGGTGCTGGGGCTTTTGGCCTGTAGTCGTCACGGCGAGCTGCGATGTGGTGCCCTGTGATTATGACACCATCATTGCCACCTTGTCGTTCACCAACACGGATATAGAGTGCGATTTGGCATGTATGGACGTCACGGTAGGCCGTCCCGACATTGACACCCTGATTCTGCACGTGGTTCCACCGCCTCCTGCACTGGTCATACTGCAGGATACACTCAGCTTTGTGGAGCAGGGTGTGACGGCGGCCTATGTGCCGTTTGCCGTTTGCAACTCTGATCCATGCACGCCTGGTGACTATGAGTGGTTGATCACGAGTATAGGTTATGTAGGCGGTCCGATCAGCCAGGGTGGTGCTCAGACCATTGCTGGTGGTGATTGCTATACGGTTTACGGTATCATCGATGCCAGTGCTTCTGGTGTCTGCGAGTATGATACCCTGACCATTGTTGCATGGCGTGGCGATCTCTATGACACCTGTGTGCAGGCTATCCATATCGTTCGTCGAGCCTATTGAGGTGCCGCTGTTCACCACACCGGTGGTGACGATCCTGATCCTCGCCATGATCCTCGCTGCAGCCGTGTTCTTGAGAAGGCGTGCGACGAGCAGAGCCTAAGGCGCTTGGACGTGAGGTTTTAAAGAGTAAACTAATTGGGCCACGGAAAGAAGCCAGAGGGTAAAGTAATTAGAACGCGGAAAGGTGGAACCTTCCGTCGGGAGTTTCTACTATTCCTCATTCTCTTCTTTATCCTCTGGCTTTTTTCCTTTCTCTTGACGAGACGATTCCCCGGACTCGAAGCTGGCCTCATTACCGCCGTTGTCCGTGAAGTGGCATTCGTCCTGAATCTTTTTGGATACTCCTTCACCCTCAATGAACCTTCGTTCCTATTCCATACATCTCATGGCGGTGAAAACCTCGTAGTCATTACCGAGTGTACCGCTCTCTACACGACAATCATCTACTTCTCCATCATTGGGGCTTACCCGGCGAGGATCAGTGAAAAATTGATCGGTCTACTGATCGGCATCCCGTCGATCCATATCCTCAACCTCGCCCGAATGGTGTTCGTCTCTCTCGTCCTGTACCACAAGCGGGAGCTTTTCCACTTCTTCCATGGCTACCTGTGGCAGGTCAGCTTCGTCATCTTCATGCTGTTACTCGTCATATTATGGATGGGAAAGATAGTGAAACAGCACCGAGCTGGAAGTGAGGGTCAACAGAGGGAGAAGCAATCAACGTGAATCCTGATGCTTGCTTCGACCGGGAGAACCGTTGCTTCTCAGAGGCATGAGAAATGGAAAATGAGAATGTCAAACGAGCATTTGAAGGAACGAGAGGAGTCCTGCTCTTCTTTCTTCGGTTCGTGATTGCCTCAATCGTACTCTACCTCATATATACAAAGCTTGGTGTCTACTATACGAAACTCGTCGCATACGGCGCGAAACCACTCCTAGCCATCTTCAAGTACAGACTCGTCATGGAACGGGCACTGAAGGTCACCGAGGATATTTCCCTGAATCCCGTCGTATTTCTGTCGCTCGTGATCGCCACCGGGAACGTAACGCTCGTCACGAAACTCAGAGCAGCCCTGTGGGGATTCGTCATACTGACGGCAGGGAACGTCGTCACCATTTTTTTACTGTTCCTATACGGCTACACGAGAAGTGAGACGCTGGGGACGGGAATCGATTGGCTGAACCTGACGACCAACTTCTTCCTGCCACTCCTCCTCTGGTTCATCCTCCTCCCCATCAGATCACTTCTCCCCTTTCGCTCTTCCTCGACTTAAGAGATGGACCATCCGGACGATCCTCAATGATAAATCCCATCTCCTCCACGCGTCTCCGCAAGTCGTCCGCACGCGCCCACTCCTTCACCTTGCGTGCTTCTTCCCTCTCTCGGACGAGCTGTTGAACCGTCTCAGGAACCTCCAGCTTCGCCTTCGGCAACCCGCTCCTGAATAAACCGAGGACAGCATCGAAAACATGCATTAACACCATGATCTTTTTCAGCGTGGTTGCATCCTGAGCAAGGTTCTCCTCGCCGGCAATCCGAACCCTGTTCACCTCTCTCACGAGGCGGAAGATATGTCCGATCGCTTCTGCACTGTTGAAGTCGTTGTCCATCGCCTCTACGAAATCTCGTTCGACTTCGTCAGTGAGATCCAGGAGTTTCTCTCCCTCCGGCGTGGAGACAGAAACGCCGGTCTCCTCCAGAGCGTTCAGTCTCTCATCGAGGTATGTGCAAAGATTCCGGATCCTCTCGAGACCGGCTTCGGCCTCTTCGAGTCGCTCCCTGCTGAACTCCGAACGGCTCCGGAAGTGAGTTGAGAGGAGGTAGAAGCGGATCACATCGCCGGTGAATTCCTTACTGATATCCTCCATTGAAAAAAAGTGACCGGTCGATTTCGACATCTTCTCACCCTGGAGGTTCAAGAGACCGTTGTGCATCCAGTACTTGACAAATGTCTTCCCCGATGTGGCCTCACTCTGCGCGATCTCGTTCTCGTGGTGAGGAAAGATCAGATCCTGTCCACCACCGTGCATATCGAGTGTTTCACCAAGGTACTTCATCGACATTACCGAGCACTCGATATGCCACCCGGGACGACCCTTCCCCCACGGACTGTCCCACGCCGGTTCACCCTCCTTCGCCCTCTTCCAGAGTGAGAAGTCCAGCGGATCCTCTTTGTGCTCGCCCACTTCAATCCGGGCACCACTTTGCAAATCGTCTATGTTGCGCTTCGAGAGCTTCCCGTAGTCTACGAACTCCCTGACCCGGAAGTACACATCTCCACCAACGTTGTATGCGTACCCCTTTTTCTCGAGCTTCTCTATGAGCGCGATAATGTCACCGATATGCTCAGTCGCCTTGGGGTAGATATCAGCGGGGAGGATGTTCAGCGCATCTGCATACTTGAAGTATTCTTTTATATTTCGCTCGGCGACGATCTTGTAATCGACACCCTCTTCGTTCGCCTTGACGATGATCTTATCATCGATATCGGTGAAGTTTTGCACGTACGTTACCTCGTATCCTTTGAATTTAAGATGTCGTCTGATGAGGTCTCCCGACACGAATGCCAGCATGTGTCCTATATGAGGTATATCTTGTACGGTCATACCGCAAAAATAGATACCCACCTTACCTTCATGAACAGGTTTGAATTCTTCTTTCTTCCCTCGGAGGGTATCGTAAACCTTGAGAGCCATACGTCATCCTTCCTGCGTTGATATCCTCTCGATAGACTACGTGAGTCTCTTGACCGCTCTGGCATCAAGTCTCTTTACAACTTCGACGACGAGCTTCACGGCGTCATCGAAATCCCTGCGGTAAATGATGCCGGCTGTGCTGTGTATGTAACGCGTGGGAACGCCAATAACCATTGTTGCAACCCCGAACGCATTCAAATGCACCTTCCCACCGTCAGTGCCACCGAACGGGATTGCACTGTAATGAAAGGGTATTTTCTTCTCCTCCGCTACCGAGACGACGAGATCCCGCAGCTTCGTGTTCGGTATTAGTGTCGCATCGTAGACGTATATCGATACACCACTGCCTAACTTCTCGGGACTCCCCTCGGGAGAGTGAGGAATGTCCTGGGCGAGGTTCACCTCAAGCGCAAGACAGACATCAGGATTGATCTGTCTCCCGCTCGTCTCGGCACCCCTGATTCCGACCTCTTCCTGAACCGTGCCAACACCGTACACAGCGTTTGGGAGCCGTGTCCTGGACAGACGTCGCAAGACTTCCACCACCATCACGCATCCCACGCGATCATCCCATGCCTTCGCCATATACGTCTTTCCACCTTTCAGGACGATGAAACGGGATTGCGGAACGATGGGGTCCCCCGGTCGAATCCCGAGAGACTTGGGACTCTTATTTCCGAAAAGTCCGATGTCAACGTACAGGTCTTTCACCTTCGGGAGTTCCTTCCGCTCTTTGTCCTCCATATGAAACGGGCTCTTTGAAGCGATGACCCCTTCAACATCACCCCGTGATGTCCTGATCTTTACCGGCACTCCTATCATCCTCGCCGTCCACCAGCCGCCGAGCACATTAAACCTGACAAACTTACCCGTGAAATGCGAAACCATGAATCCGACTTCGTCCATGTGAGCTGAAAGCATGACCCTGGGAGTTTCTTTTCCTCCCTTCAGCTTCGCGATAAAGGAACCGAGACGGTCTTTCTCGATCTCCGTTATCGAGCTCAAGTGTTTCCTCATCAGGTCGAACACCTCTTCTTCGAATCCCGGCACACCCATCGCTTCTGTAAACTCTTTCATCAAGCTTTCTACGCGGTCCATGATCCACCCCTTCAAACTTCCCCGGCGTGACCGGATCATCCGGCGTGACACCGGGCTTTCCCTCATATCTGAGCCGTCATTTTCAACAAGTTCATCAAAACTTATGCCAGCGGCGTCTGCCGCCATGGGAACAAGACTGATCTCGGTCATTCCGGGTAACGTGTTCACCTCGAGACAGTACGGTTCATTTTGCTCACTCAGCCTGAAGTCAACTCTGGCGTAGTCCCTGCATGAGAGCGCCTTGTACGCGAGGACTGCATCCCGCTTGATCCGCTTCTCAACACTCATATCCAGTTTGGCCGGCACAATATACTCGCTCGTACCCTTCGTGTACTTCCTCTTGTAATCGAAGAAGCCTCCTTCCGGTATGATTTCGACCAGCGGAAGTGCCTCGCCATTCAGGACAGCCGCAGTAATCTCTCTTCCCTGGATCAAAGGCTCAATGATCAGCTCATCACCGTAGGCAAACGCTTTCTTCAATGCTTCGCCGAGCGTTTCAGATTCCGGAACATACGAAAAGCCGACACTCGAACCCTGGTTGTTCGGTTTCACCACCACGGGGAATCCTGACTCCTTCCGGGAATCGGCAGTGGCCGTACTGGCAAATGCCTTCTCTATTTGTTCTCGAATCAACCCAGAACCGATGTCGCCGGTTTTCGATAAAAAAATATGCGGTGCCGTCTGCACGTCCGCCTCTTTGAACAGAGCCTTCGACCGGTCCTTGTTCATAGCCAGGGCGCTGCCGAGCACTCCCGTGCCCGTATACGGGACACCCGCAGCTTCCAGGAGAGCCTGAACGGTGCCGTCTTCACCCATGCCGCCATGAAGCCCAACAAACACTGCATCCACGTCATGTACGTAAGACGACCGAAGCCATTCGAACATCTTATCAGCTGGCAGTGTGGGGACAGCTTCGGGTGGTTCTTCGCCGATTTTAACCTTCCCCGACTCCACCTGCATATCGAGCGGTAGTGCCGGGTCGAGCAGGTAGACTTCGTGGCCTCTGCTGCGTATGGCTCTCACGATCTCCTTTCCGCTGGCGAGCGAAACGTCCCTCTCGGGGGAATTACCTCCCAGAAGTACCGTAATTTTCATCCGTTCTCCATTCATCGATCACCTGCACCCTTCTGAACAACCGCCAGAGAAGAATAAAACAAGTTTTTTCTGAAAGCTCCAGTTCCCTCTCATCATGCTCCACTCATTTTTTCACGCACTCGCTGCAAGGATTCAACGACATCCCCCTTCCCTCTCAACTCCAGTATGCGCAGGAGTTCCGGGCCATGGACAACTCCTGTGAGTGCAGCACGGAGGGGCATGAAAAGCTTCCTTCCCTTCACACCAAACTCGGTGCCCACCTTCTCCATCATACCCTTAATTGTATCCTTGTTCCACTCCCGAGCGCTCCGGAAGGAAGTGATGAACAAATCAATGAGATCCCGAGATCCTTTCAGTACCTCCATCGCCTCACCGCTCAATCCAGGTGGACCGGGCCGAAAGGGACCAACTTCATCGCCTATTCTGGAGAGGCAGGGGAGATTTTCGGAAAGAATTCCGAATATCTCTTTCAAGGCATCACGACTGTAATGGGTCCGGAGCTCTTCAGAAAAGTATGGAAGAGCGTCCTCGAAGTACCTTACGGCTCCACCTACCCGAATGTAATGAGAAGAGAACCAGTTGAGCTTTGTCTTGTCGAAGATGCTGGGAGCTGGGGAAACACGTTCCAGGGTGAATTCGTTGACGAGTTCATCGACCGTGAGAATTTCCCGCTGGTCTGTCGTCGACCAACCCAGGAATGCCAGGTAGTTGACAACGGCTTCCGCGGGGTATCCCATATCGCGGAAGTCACCGATATTCGGTGCTCCGTGCCTCTTACTCAGCTTGGACCTGTCGGGCCCGAGAATCAATGGAATATGAGCGAATCTCGGTTGATCGAGGCCCAGAGACTCATAGATCATCATCTGGCGAAGGGTGTTTGAGAGATGCTCCTCTCCTCTGATGACGTGGGTGATCCCCATGAAGGCGTCGTCGACTGCAGCCGCGAAGTTGTACGTCGGCAGACCGTTCGACCGGATGATCACAAAGTCCCCAACCATATCGGGAGGAAACGTCACCTCTCTCCGTATGATGTCATCCAACTGTTTTTTCTCTCCCTTCGGTACAATAAATCGAACACTCTCAGGGATCTCTCTCCGTCTCCTTTCCTCTCTCTCCCGTTCGCCTAATCGCCGGCACGTCCCGTCGTACTGCGGAGGGAGTCCTGCTCTTCGCTGTTCTGTCTTCTTCTTTTCAAGTTCCTCGTCGGTGCAGAAACACGGGTACGCGTTGCCTGCTGCAATGAGGTGATCGGCGTATTCGCGATATATCGTCAAGCGCTCAGACTGCCGATACGGCCCTCGCCCGCCCTCCGTGCGAGGACCTTCATCCCACACCAGACCGAGCCATGTGAGGTCATTGAGCATCTTCTCTTCGAGCTCATCGGACGAGCGCTCGATATCGGTATCTTCGATACGCAGGATGAACGTTCCCTCTTCGTGACGGGCAAAGAGCCAGTTGAACAGGGCCGTCCGCGCTCCACCCATGTGAAGGTAACCCGTGGGGCTGGGGGCGAACCTCACTCGAACTCCACTCACCTCATTCATCCCTTTCCCCGCTGTGAACACAGCGTTCGCAAGAGATTTCCGGGGCTCTCCGATTCCATGTTCACGATGTTACTATCCTCTTTTCTCGAGGAGAACGACCGCCCTCGCCGCAATTGCGCTCCCCTCTCCGATCACACCGAGGCCCTCACCGCTGGTGGCCTTGATTGAAATCTGCTCCGATTTCACTCCCAGGACTCCTGAAATGCTCTCTACCATCTTCTCTCGGTACGGGTAAAGCATCGGCTGCTCCGCATGAACGATACAGTCTGCGTTTACCAAGCGGTATCCCCTCTCGGCTACCATTTCCACAACCCTCTTCAGTATCTTTGTGCTCGAGATACCTCGGAACTCCTCCGTCTCGGGGAAGTGAGTTCCTAAATCGCCGAGACTCGCAGCGCCGAGCAAGGCATCGCACAACGCATGGAGAAGGGCGTCTCCATCCGAGTGTCCCGCAAGGCCTCTCTCGAACGCTATCTCCACACCCCCCAAGACGAGGGGTCTCCCTGATACGAGGGGATGAATGTCGTAACCGATTCCGATCCTGAAAGAACCCTCACCCATACCGAACTGTTCCCTCCTTATACCCCCGGGGCCACCCTGAGCCAAAAAAACGGGAGGATTGACACTCCCGACCTGAAACGTTCATGAGCCTGTGGCCCATCATGCATTCAGATCTTTCAGGTTTCGCTCACTTAGTCCCTTCATCGGTTATCAGCACAACGTCTCTTAACAGGAAAGCTGTCACCTGATGAAACGAGATCTCCACGTCTTCCGAGAGTGGTTGTTTCCCTAAAGCTCCAGCTTCTTGCCTTCAAGGAAACTCGCAATGATTTCGAGATCCTCTTTCACCGTTACCTTGATATTCCAACGCTCACCCTCCACCACCCGCACGGGAAACCCCGTCGCCAGGACGAGTGAGCTCTCATCCGTCGACGACCGGATAGTCTCATCCGCCGCCTCAAACGCCTTCCTGAGCACATCCAACGTGAAGGCCTGAGGTGTCTGAATGCCGATAACCCTCTCTCGAGGAACGATCGCTTCCAGAACATCATCCCGCAAACGACCGATCGTCTCGTTGACTTGAAGCGCCGGTACCGCTGCTCCAGATCTCCTCGCCGCCTCCACGACACGTTCAATGAGAGAGAGGGAAATGATAGGTCTGCAGGCGTCATGGATGAGGATCAGGTCTGCTTCCGTGACAGCTTTCAAACCGATGGCGACAGATTCCTGGCGTGTCTCACCTCCGATGAGGATGTGAATATCCACACCAAATACTTCGCGCGCTAACTCTTCCCTCGCTTTGTCCTCCCATCCTGACGGTACCATAACGATAAAGCTGGAGATTCCTTTCCACGCACAGAGACTTTTCAGCGATAGTGCAAGAAGAGTCTTCCCATCAACGGGATAGAAGCTCTTCGGCATCTCCCGTCCGAATCGCACACCCCTCCCTGCAGCGGCCACCAGACAAACAACCTTTTCTGTTGCCATGCTTCCTGACTCCCTCACAGCTGGTGGTACAGCCTTCTCATTTTTTCCCCCCCGGATTCAGAACGTGATTCCTTTATACCGGAGGAAGCCCATCGACCATTTCAGAATATTTCCAGTTTCATATATCGCTTCGGGTTCGCTTTGATATCTATAACCAGCTCGTTCAGACTCTCGATCGTCCTCTCCAGCCTGTCAAGAAGCTCTCTATCCTGCATGAGAGCACCAATGGTGTTATCATCTTTCTTCAAACGTTCGGCTATATCGGAGAGCGTACCGGTCACATTTCCTATCTTTTCGAGTAGTACGGGAAGTTCCCTGCTCACCGTCTCCAGTGAGACGATCATGCTGTCGATACGTTCCGTATTGTTTTCGAGTAGGCCATCCATGCGCTCGGCCGATCGCCTGAATGAAACAACACCCTTCTCTATCTCCGGTGCATTATCTGCCACCAGCCTTCGCAACTCCTCTGTCATTTCAGCAAGATCTTCCAAGGTGCTCTGAAGCTTCTCACCCTCTGTCAGCGCTTCAGCGACCACTCGGATCTCGCGTAACAGTTCTCTGAGATCGCTCATCACATTTCCGAAGGAGGCCAGAACCTCGGACAGCCCTGGATCGTAGATCCCCTGCAACATCGATCCGGGCTCGATATATGAGTTGGACTCGCCGAGAACAATCGATACGATTCGCTCGCCCATGATACCAATCGTCTGAAGGAGAACCTCAGAATCTTCAGGGATCTTTACATCTGCACTGATCCGCATCGTAATGACAACGTCCTTGTCACGGAGCGCAACACGTTTCACCTCGCCCTTCTCGACGCCGTTCACATTCACCTCATCACCGGGATCAATTCCTCCCACCATAGGGAATATTGCATGAATTTCATACGTCCTGTCAGCAAACTTGAACCCCTGGAACCACATGATCCCAACGACGAGAATGAGGGCAGCAATGAAGATTGTCAGCCCTACACGGAGCTCAAGAGATGTTGCGTTCATTGTTCATCCTTGGATACGTTAAACTGCTTTTATTGGACCCTCCGCTCTCCCCTCGATGAACTGCCTGACGATCTGGTTGTCGGTTACGCGGACCTCTTCGGGAGATCCCGAGAAGATGATCTTCCCCCCATGGAGCATAGATATGTGATCCCCAACCTTGTAAGCGCTCTTGATATCATGTGTAACAATGACCGAGGTGATCTTCAATTCGCTCTGCAAGTCCCGGATGAGCTCGTTAATCACATCAGCCATGATCGGATCAAGACCCGTGGTCGGTTCGTCGTAGAGCACAACATCCGGGTTCATAACGACGGCTCTCGCGAGCCCTACCCGCTTCTTCATCCCTCCACTCAGCTCAGCGGGATACTTGTCATACACATCAGTCAATCCCACCAGCCTGAGTTTCCCACAGACCACCTCGCGGATCTCCTCCTCGCCCATGCCAGTATGTTTCCTCAGAGCGAGACCGACATTTTCGCCCACTGACATCGAATCGAAAAGGGCAGAACTCTGAAAGAGCATACCAAAGTGCATTCTCATTTGGAATAACTTTTTCCTGTTGAAACGTGTGATATCTTCATTTTCGAAAAGGATTTCCCCGCTGTCCGGTTTCATGAGGCCGGTGATATGTTTCAGGAGAACACTCTTGCCGCAGCCGCTCGGTCCGATCACAACAATCGTCTCTCCCCGGTGAATGTCCAGATCGAGCCCGTCGAGAACCTTCATGCGATCGAGCACTTTTGTAACGCCGTGCATCCTGATGATCGATTCATGCCGCATTCGATCCACCGGAAGGACCTCCTCAAAACCATCCATCAATTGTTTTTGCTAAACGATGTAGTTCTTTCATACCGGGGCTCCCTTCACAACGATGGTGCGAATATGATACGGAAGATGAGGTTTGCCAGCATGTAGTTCGATATCAGTATCAGGAGGCACGAGGCCACCACTGCCCTCATGGTCGCGATACCAACACCCTCCGCACCGCCCTTCGTCGCGAAGCCGCTGTGGCAGCCCATCAGCGCGATAATAAAACCAAAGACGAATGTTTTCATGAGGCCGCCAATCAGGTCCTGATGCCTGTACAGAAGCTTCAGACCGCTCGTGAAGACGTTGAAGCTCACCCCCATCGAAATCTTTGCCACCACCATTCCACCCATGATAGCGAGGAGATCGGAGAATATGGTCAGCACAGGCAACATAAACGTTGCCGCAACCATTCGTGGAAGAACGAGAAACTCGATGGGATCGATCGCGATCATCTCCATCGCATCGATTTGCTCAGTGACCTTCATCGTCCCGAGTTCAGCCGCGATCGATGCACTAACCCGACCGCCGACGACGAGGGCTGTCAGCACCGGACCCAGCTCGAGAATGACGGATTTACCAACCACAGTTCCCAAGTACATGAGCGGCACGTATCCGTGGAACTGATAGGCGGCCTGAACGGACGTCACGGCACCCACGAAAAGCGAGGTGACGAGCACGAGTGGTATCGACCCGATACCGATCCGCTCCATTTGGACAAGTATGTTTTTGATATTACTGAAAGTCCGTGGAAGTATCTGCAGGAAACGCCAGAGGAGAATGAAAACGGCACCGACTTCCTCAATGAACTCAAGGACGAACCTGCCGAGCAGGATGAAGATTGACACCTAACATACCTCCAGGGAGACTGGGGGGGGATCGATCGGGCCGTACGAATATCATTACCTAGAAAACCTCTCTGGGTTCCTCCATCTCGACCGTGGCCATGGAATGGAACCGTGTGTACTGCGGCTCGAAGACCATGTGCACCGTGCCGGTAGGTCCGTTTCGCTGCTTCCCGATTATCAATTCCGCTTTCCCTGCTCTCTCCGGATCATCCGGGTAGTAGAGCTCGGGCCTGTAGAGGAAGAGTACGAGATCGGCATCCTGCTCGATGGCTCCGGACTCCCTCAGGTCAGAGAGCATCGGCCGACGTTCTCCTCCCCTCACCTCCACAGCGCGTGAAAGCTGAGATAGTGCGACGACCGGTATATTGAGCTCTTTGGCCAGTGCCTTCATTGACCTCGAGATGGCAGATATCTCCTGTTGCCTGTTCTCAACTCTCTCGCTGGCACGCGCTAGCTGGAGGTAGTCAACGATCAAGAGTGTGATGTCATACTCCGACTTCAGCCGCCTGGCCCTCGCTCTCATCTCCAGCGTCGATATCGCCGGGGTGTCGTCGACAAAGATCTGCGCCTCCGAGAGGAGCCCGGCTGAGTTGGTCAGCTGCTCGATATCCTTAGCCGACGTGAATCCCATTCTCACCTTCTGTGCATCGACCTGGGCCTCCGAGCAGAGCAGCCGTTGGACGAGGAGCTCTTTGGACATCTCGAGGCTGAACATCGCGACGGGCTTCCTCTCGACCAGCCCCACGTGCTGGGCGATGTTCAACGCGAAGCTCGTCTTCCCCATCGAGGGACGGCCGGCGATGATGACGAGGTCGCTGGGGTGGAATCCCGCCGTGTACTTGTCGAGATCGATAAAACCGCTCGGAATTCCTGTGACGCTCTTTCGTGTCTCATGAATCTTTTGTATCTCCTCGAACCGCTCTTTCAGGATCTCCTTAACATGGATAAATCCTTGTGTCGCACGGGATTCGGAGATCTTGAATATCTTCTGCTCGGCCGCATCGAGTACCTGCTCTGCAGCCTCG
>SMTZ1_10010460_pt1 | contig 12246 bp, 8 predicted proteins | sample DeeMarSWOR136_30_FD_25667 | JGI IMG/M metagenome (IMG submission 25667) | reverse complement strand
TCCTTCTCTGAGCAAAAAGAGAACGGGTCGATTTCGCCAAACTGATCCTTTAAAAAAATTCTAAAAAATCTTGACATTTAAACTTGAGGACATTATAATTAGCAAACAAAATCGGAGGAGGACATTTCTTCCTCTGAAGAATAGAAGAAACCATATAAGGAAGGAGAGTTTTATGAAAAAAGTAATTCTATTTTCTCTGATACTCTTTTTGGTGATTTTCAACTGGTCTTTGAATCCAGCCATGAAACGGGCAGAAGCCATCACCAAGGTAAAGCTGCTCTCTCCCTCTGACTCCACCAAGATGATGACTGTTACACCAAATTTTAAGTGGGAAACAGAGAGGGATCCAAGTGAGATAAGAAAGAAGTATCACATAGTGGTGGCCCGAGATTCTAAGTTAGCCGATCGGGTCTGGGAGGATTCGACCATTCTTCATCCAACCCAAAGCAAAGTCTATGAGGGCGATCCGTTTGTCGAGTGGGAAACCTATTTCTGGAGCGCCAGGGTACAGGTCGATTCAATAAGAAGCATAGACACCAATGGGACAGCAATTGAGACGACCACGGTTACAATATGGTGGGATTTCGTTAGGCCGCGCACCTTTTTTTATACAACCACTACCTTAATCCAGATTCCCGACAATCTCCCCACTATTCAGCAGGGCATTATTTGGGCAGCTTCTGGTGACACAGTTCTGGTTAAGAAACGACCCGAGCCATACTATGAGAATCTGAGATTTTACAAAAAGGGTGTGATGTTAGCCAGCCATTTTGTTTTCGATACGACGAAAACTGAAGAAATCGAAAGCACTATAATCGACGGTGGCAAGCTGACACGTGGAGAGGATAACGGAAGCGTGATATATTTTACCTCCAAGGTAGATTCTAGCTCCAAGGTGATCGGGTTTACCCTAAGAAATGGCATAGGAACCAACTCATTTGTGGGTCCGTCGCAGAAGGTCAACGGAGGTGGCATATTCTGTGAGCTAGGAGCCACTCCTACCATTGCCTATAATATAATCACCGGGAATCATGTTCTGGACGATGGCGGCGGGATCTTTTGCTTCTCGGCTGCACCCAATATATACAATAACATCATTACCCAGAATTCTGCCGGAGGTTCAGGCGGGGCAATCCAATGTTATTTCTCCATCAGGACCAAGCCACCTGCCGGCTCAAGCTCAACGGGAGAGGGAGAAAATGGAGGAATTGAGATTACACCTGAAGCGAGTCCTATACCAATACCCACAGAATTGAGTTCAGAAGCAGAAGAGGATAATCTGGAAAACTCAATTTATCCCAGGGACGCCACCGAAGTCTTCCCCACTCCCTCGTCGGATCCTTTATTTAAGGCGATTCAAGATACCAATAGGCCTCCGGTACCGGTTGTGGATTACTATCCCAAGAAGGAGAAATACTTTATAGGAGACACCATCTGGGTGGACGCTTCTTTGTCTTTTGATCCTGACTCCTTGGATGGTGATTCCATAGAGAGATGGACATGGCATGGAAAGGCCTATTATGATTGTGTTGATCCAAATAGATCCCAGGTGATCGACTCGGATATGGAGGATCGCTTCACTTCAATAGCCTATTTACCGATTCCTGAACACGAAAGGAAAACCGGAATATGCGAGTTTTGGATAACGCTGAGGGACAGTCGCAGAGGGCAAGTCGACTCTGAGCCCTTCATTCTCAATGTCCAGAGGCATCCGGACGCATATGTTGGAGACCCAATAGCGATCTCACCTGGCGATACTGTCTGGCTGGATGCTTCAGGTAGCTGTGATGTCAATCCCGATGATACCTTACTCTCCTATCATTGGACTCAGATTTCAGGTCCTGTCATGGTCACCCTTTCAGACTCCCAGGCAATTGACCCGTATTTTGCAACGCAAGATAGCTCTGTTTATCTGGGAGAGTATCAATTTCAGGTGGTGGTATGTGACTCTTCGGAGAATATTGATGTCGACGCCACGAAAGTTCCTCCTGAAACAACTGTCACGGTAGTTTCAGATTGTGACACAGCCATAGCCATGGTGACGTGCTCTAATGCCCCCGTGGCTGTAGCGCCTCCTGATAGTCTGTCTGGCTATCATATTGATCAACTTGTCCCCTTGGATGGTTCTCTCTCTTGGGATCCTGACTCCCTCATCGGCGACTACGTTGCAGAGTTCACCTGGGAGGGATTAACCCGCACCACCTGCGAGGGGTCATTTTCATTCCCCATGACTCATAAAACCACCAAGGAAACAACCCATGTTTCTTTTGAGGAAGGAGGCGTTTACGCACTTTCGCTCTCGGTTAAGGACAACTTCGGAGTAGAAAGTAAAAACATCGATACTCTCAAGATTTCAGTACAGCTCAGACCAAAGGCTGATGCAGGGCGCGATACCATAGTGGGAAGACAGGCACGTGTCTATTTGATTGGAGACGCATGTGAGGTTAACTGGGACCAGAGGGATTCTTTGAAATACGTATGGATCCAAGACTCACTTACCAATCCAGCTGCATTAACCTGGCGGGATAGTGTCACCAACGAGCTGCTGTATGCGTATTATGCTGAAAGCCGGCTTATCAAGTTTATTGCTCCGAATGACAGTAGTTTGGGCGGCGTATACCGTTTCTTCTTAAAGGTCGCAGATCCTTATCAAATTGGCGATCCAGACGATATTGTTAAGGTCATCGTCAATTCGCTTCCTCGAGCTGTAATAACAGCACCTGCGCAAGCTGATCGGTTTGCTGAAGGTGATACCGTGGAATTGGATGCGTCGGAATCCTATGATCCAGACGTTAAAATTTTCGGTGATAGCTTGATATTCAATTGGACCGCGGTCAATTGGCCAGACTATCCAGATAACACCCATAAACCTAAGATAATAGACTCTGATCTCTCCATCGCAAAATTCGTCCCCCTGACACACGGAACGTATCAGTTTCAGATGGTGGTGGATGACACCCTCTCTTCCAAACAGCACCCGTCGGTAAAGACTGGTTTTAATATCGATACCGTTACGGTCAGGGTTGACACCACCTTTGCCTATCCCATTATAAGAGGAAATTTGATTTCGTCCAACACTGCTGGCTTGAAAGGGGGAGGGATCGACTGTCTCCAGAGTTCACCGGATATAATCAACAACATATTTTACAAAAACAGAAGCGGTTCTTCAGGTGGAGCAATATGCACCCGATTCTCATCAACTCCTTTCATCAATCGCAATATCTTCTTCGGCAATATCTCTGATGATGCTACTGGTGGTGCCATAGGCAATCTGCAAGCGGAACTCTCCCCAGCAGCTACCTTTGGATTCAGGCCGAAAATGGTGGTGGCCACTAATGATTTTTGGGATAATGCAGGAGGAGACTTCACTAATCCTTCCGGAGACATTTTCGGCAATATTGAAGATTATCCTCGGCTGATCGATCCGGAATATGGAGATTTCCGACTGGAATGCAGTTCACCTTGTCTGGACGATTCCATTGGATTATTGCTGTGGTTATATCCCGACACCTGCGAAACGGCTCCTGCCTTGAGTATGATGTCTTTATCTTTGTTTCAGCACCCGGTGGCCACTGCAGTAGTTCACTTTCTGGTCAATACGGATGTTCCTCTGAAAGCTCCACCAGAGGTATGGATCAGAATCGGAGGGGATTCACCAGAATTGATCAATTTCACCAGCATCTCCTCTACCACCTACAGGGGAGAATTCGTCTTCTCCGCCAGCGGAACTGCAAACATATCAGTTTTTGTCAGCTCCGTTCGGGAGGTCCCAGATACTCTCACTAAGGAATTTACCGTGCAGCTAATTGGAGCGGGCAAAATGGGGAAGCTGGTCAGCCATGACGGCCGGATAAGGGCTCTGTTCCCCCAGGGTGTTGTAGCGGAAGGTGAGATTTATGCCACCTGCATTCCAGTTTCAGATGATCCACAACATGATTTCAAAGATGAGCAAAAGATAGCTTTGGGAGAGGCTTATAAGTTGGGCCCATTATTGGATTTCAAAAAGGAAGTAAGCATCAATTTCCCACTTGGCGAGTACGACTTAGATGAAAAGGAGAAAACCCTGTTCTCCATCTACAAATATGGAAAAAATGGTTGGGAGAAGCAGACAAGCTTTCTGGATGGGAATTCAATCTGCGCCAAGGTGAAGGAGTTAGGGGTCTTTAGGTTGGTTTATGACGCTAATCAGGAGCACATCACAGCAATTCCTAAGACCTATCAGCTCTTCCAGAACTATCCTAATCCCTTCAACCCTGAGACCATGATAAAATATGATCTGCCGGATCCTGGTCATGTGACTATTATGGTCTACAATGTCTTAGGCCAAAAAGTAAAAACCTTAGTGGATGAGCATAAAGACATAGGACACCACTCAATAAACTGGGATGGAAAAGATGAACAAGGAGAAGAGGTAGGCTCCGGCATTTACTTCTATAGGATAAAAACTCGCGGATTTGAAAAAACCAAGAAGATGATTCTTTTGAAATAGATCGACGGACAACTGTCAACGGATTATAATGAATTAAGCAAAGGAGATTAAAATGCAAAAAACATTATTCCTTCTGACGGTTATTTTAACGGGAACACTCCTTTTTTGTTTTAGCTGTGAAGAGAAAGGGGTAGACAAAATAACCGCAAGTGAATTGATAGAAAAAGGATGGTCGAAATTCGCAGCAGGGAACTTTGCTGGTGCTGGGTCTGACTTCAGTGCAGCGCTAAGCATTGCCACTATTGCGAGCGATTCGAGTCGAGCTTTCCTTGGGTTGGGTTGGGTTCAGTTGAGACAACATAAGGCGGGGCTGGCGGAGAACAGCTTGGTCAGCTATCTTGGCTTCAATCCAGGATTACCCGGATTAAATGAAGGCAGGGCCGGACTTGCCTTTGCGTATTCTGCTACTAACAAGTTTCAAGAAGCAGTTGATACGGCCAATGTGGTTCTTACATCAGATCCTAGCTGGAGTTTTGGTCACGACCCTTCGGTAAATCAATTAGACTTATATCTCATCTTGGCACAAAGCTATTATGAACTTGCCGATTTCGAAACAAGTTTAGATATAGTGCAGCAATATTTTGAACCTGGTTTCGACGTAGATCCCAATACCCCGGAGGGCAAAACAAGCCTGGCAAATAAGATAGAAGAGTTGTGGGACCAGGTAATATAGAAGTTTAAACACGACCAAAGAGAGATAGGGGTTGAGAGTACAACTCTCAACCCCGTTTTTTTTGAATTCCTTCTGCAGTTTCTTTATTTACCAATTAGCTTGAGTAACTCATTGAGTTATCACTTTGGTGAAATAACAGTAGCTCAAAAAAAATCACGCTATCTTGCCGTATGTACGGACATTTGATTTTATCGCTTGCTAAGCGGAGTTCGACCTTTTTGGTATCCTTTTCCTGCATTTGATCTCCCTTCAAGATTTCGTCCATACCACAACGCACTTCTTAAGCTACCCTTCTGGGATCTATCTCGTTTAGATCAGGTGGATTAGATAAGACCTTCTTTTGAAGAAATGGACTCTGTAATGATTTCATTCTCAACAGGTTCCATCTTCAACAGAGTGTAACAAATCGGGATACCTGTAACTATATTGTTACGTCACTTGAAGTGCCATTTTTACAATAGTTGATAGTAAAAAGAGTTAATTGGAGTAACAGGTAAGTTACACTTTTTCCAGTGATTTTTCAGTTGGTTTCCGACTAGTGTTATAATCCATTGAAAATAAAGGGAATTCTGGGGAAGGTGATATAATAATAAATAAGGCATAAAATTTGCTGTATCAGTCCTAAGTAGAAGATAAGTAAAGAATGTAACAGAGTTATGACATGTAAGGGGTCCTTCGAAGAGGTCGCAAAAGAAGATGACCGTAAAGGAGTTGCAGGATCAGATTGTGGAGGCTGCACTTGAAGTTCACAAGAATATGGGTTTGGGTTTTCAGGAATCTGCCTATAGCCAAGCTTTGGCGGTGGAATTTGACTTAAGAAAAATAGCATATGAAAGAAAAAAAGATATAAAATTGTCATATAAGGGAAGTGTGGCGGGTGAATACACCCTGGAATTTGTGGTGGATGGAAAAATCATCGTAATGGTCAAAGCGGGTGAGCCTTTAAACGAAGTGGACGAATCCAAGATGCGTAGTTTTTTGAAAGCTACAAAACTCAACCTGGGAATGATCTTGGATTTTGGAAAAGAGACTTTGGAGATAAAGAACGTGATGAGGTAGTTTGGATGAATGCATATGCAAAGTCACCAGCACATCTATCTTAAGATGCATTCGCAAAATAAACCCTAACCCGAAGAATGGAAGGAGGTGAACAAGGTGCCAGCCAAGAAAAAGGCAACCAAGAAGACTGCTAAGAAGAAAACCACAAAGAAGAAAAAAAAGAAGTAGACATCTGAGCTTGTATTAGGTGGAAAAAGAGATCCCCTCGCCGCAAAAGCGGGGGGTTTTCTTTTCTTGGGCACTGGCAAGAAATTAGAACTGCCGACACGGGGGTAATGACGTAAGAATAAGGTAGAAGTAAGAAATGAAGTTTTCCTGGCATCTAATATTCATACCTCTAAAGGAGGGTAATCAAAATTGCAGACTGTCCTGTCGAGGGTGGAGCGAAAAGATTAGGAACCCCTCATTTTCTTTTTTGTTGACAAGCAGTTAAAAATGTTTATCCTACACTTAATCTTATCTGAGGGTGTGAACCATCCTGATTGCCCTGAAGGGCATTGCAAATGGAAGAGATCATTCTAGCTACCATACTCGGAGGAATAGCCTCTTTAGATAAAACCGAAGCTTACCAGACCATGTTGTCCCAGCCTCTGGTCATCGGGGCGATAGTTGGCTTCTTTTTAAATGATCTTCACGCTGGAATAAAAATTGGGATACTTATCCAGCTTATCTATCTATGGGTAGTGCCAATTGGAACCGCCATTTTTCCTGATCCCACAATCGGAGGAATTGTGGGAACATTTGGTTTTATCACCCTTTTGCGATCTTTTCCCGATAGATCCAGTTCGGTTTTGTTTTTTATCTTGATTTACATTGTAGGGCTCAGCCTGTTTGCCGGATGGACTCTGATCAAACAAAGAGAGCTAAACCTGAAGCTCATCCGAAAGGCTGATCTTTATGCCGAAAAGGCGGAGGTTTCCAAGATTTACAAGCTCTTTTTCTGGGGACTTTTGGGCTCCTTTGGCAGAGGGGTTATCCTAACTGGATTGGGGATTCTGGGCGTCTTCATCTTGATAAAACCCGTCATAGAATTTGCCGCTTTTCTCCCAGAACATTATCTTGCAGGCATCAAGATCCCTTTGTTAGGATTTGGGATTGGGACGATGTTTCACTTTTTCGGAAAGAGAAAGAACCTTCTCTGGCTCGGTTTCGGCATGAGTTTGGGAATTGGCTTCATTCTATCTTAGAGAGTAACTAATGTGGTGTCTGATAAATGGCTTTACTACTCTGTCATTCCGAGCGAAGCGAGGAATCTCGCTTTTTGAGATTGCTTCGCCCACGTGGGCTTGCCATGACAGTGTGAAGAACTGTTAGGGACACTACACTAAGAGGCTATGCCAATTCGAAAACCCGTTACAAATAAGATTCTCGCATATGGATAAGATTTCGAAACTTGATCTTTTGAGATTGTATTCAAGATCGTTTTTCGTTCAAGCTGGTTGGAATTACGAGAGAATGATCGCCTTTGGTTTCACCTGGATTTTGCTCCCTCTTGTGAAGAAATTATATCCAACCAAAGAGGAAAGGAAAAGATTTATAAAAAGGCATCTTTCGACCTTCAATGCCAATCCTTATCTTGCCAACTATGCTGTGGGGGCAGTGGCCAAGCTGGAAGAAATGGGAACTTCCGAGGAGGAGATTAGCAAATTCAAGAATTCCCTGAGAGGTCCTCTGGGAGCTTTAGGGGACAATTTGGTCTGGATGAACCTAAGGCCGGCTCTTCTGATTTTAGGAATGATTCTGGCTTCCATTTCAGGGATTCTCGGAATCTTAGTTTTCTGGTTTCTTTACAATATTCATCAGGTCCATCTTCGGGCGCGGGGATTCTTTAAAGGATATACTCTGGGGTTGGGGGTGGCCTCAGACCTTCGATCTTCGTATTATTCAAGGATGATCAAATGGATCAGCCGAATGGGAGCAGTTTTTTGGGGAATTTTTCTTGTAGTTAATTTAAACGAAAGAATTTTAGAAAGAGTTGAAAATCTGATCATCTTTATCCTGGTGGTTCTTCTTTCAATCTTTGGATTCAAAAAGAATGTCAATCCAAATTATGTGTTATTGGTTTGTCTTTTGTCTTATCTTTTAGTAAAGTGGATAATTGTTCTGATCTGATTCGTTTTATCTTTTCAAGCGGTTTTGATTCATGGTAGGAAAATCAGAGGCTTATGCGCAGGAAAATCATAAAGAAGCTATTCTCTTTCAAACTCATTGCTCTGATTTATGCAGGCTTAATCTTCGTTGTATCCAGTATTCCGAAACTTGTCCCCCCTCCTTTAGGATTTAGGCTTGAAGACAAAGTCTATCATTTTATCGAATACTCCATTTTTTCCTTTCTTTTGTTTTTGGCTTTTTCTAAAGCTAAAACGGATTTTTTTAAAAAGAATGTATTCCTTTTGTCCTCTCTGATCGGGATAGCCTACGCTTTTTCAGATGAATTCCATCAGAGGTTCGTTCCGGGAAGGTCATACGACTTTTTCGATTTTTTGGCGGATTGTCTAGGGATCATCTTGATTCAAGCCGCCCTGTGGATTTATATTGGATGGAAAAGCCGCAGAAGTCCTGCGACTCACAAGGGCTCATCCTGAAAGAGGCGTCAAGGAAGAAGAGAGGGTCGATCCGAGGGACGAAGCCGAAGGGGGTCGAGCCATGTCGTATCAGAGATCTGAGACCTCTGGAAATGCAGGAGGAAAATGAGAACAGGACTGAACCATCAATCAAAAAAAGAAGCCCCAATCCCCGTAAGGGGACTGGAGCTTTTAGATTGCTTTCTGTCGAGAGTCGAATCTCGATTTACGGGCAACCAGGTGGCGGTCCCCCTTTAAACAGATAGTTGATTAGATAGACCACATCAGCGCTATTGACGATTCCGTCACAATTGACATCCGATCCGCCTTTGAAGAGGTAATTTATCAAATACACCACGTCCGCGGAATTGATCACTCCATCTGCATTAACGTCGCCGCAAACATACGTTCGCACCAAAAATGACAGAGTGTCAGCATTACAATAGTCCTCTACCACCACGGTCAATGTCTCCGAAAAGGCCGTGTCCGGAGCCGTGCCAACAACCGAATCGTTCTGAACCGAACACCAGTGTGGATACTGCAGATACCTAATCGCATGAGTATCATCATCCGAGTCGACTATGCTGGGATAATAGACAAAGCTGTCAGGGAAAGCAACCAGGATGGTATCTCCAATGGGAGTTATTGACGGGGAGACATTCAAAACCACTAAAGTCACCTCCTGGGTGTCAGCCAAATCACCATCAGAGACAATAACCGTAAATGAGGTATCAACGTAATCGCATTCCGCCGCACCGCTGATGGTATCTTCTGTAACCGTGCACCAGGAGGGATAGTCCTCATAGCTTAAACCAAGCTCCGTGCCGTCACAGTTTGGATCGGTGGCGGTGGCGACATATACGAATGGTGGGTCACCCGGCTTTGCCGTGTCAGCTTCGGGTGAGCTTACCTGGGGTGGGAGATTGGAGCCGATGGGATTACAGCAGTCGTTCTCCGGGTGTGTGGGGCAAGCATCGCAGCTGTCGCCGACCCCATCCTCATCAAAATCTTCCTGATCGGGATTGAAGGCAGTCGGGCAGTTATCAAGATCGCAGATGTTTGCCGGGAAGCCGGGATTGCCGTAACCGTCACCGTCGGTATCGGTGCAGGTATCGCAGCTGTCGCCGACGCCGTCGTCATCAGCATCTTCCTGGCCGGGATTGTAAACATGAGGGCAATTGTCATCTGTGCGGAAACTCCATATCGGGCTAGCGGTAGAAGTATCATGGTTATCCCATGCCACAATCTGCCAAAAATAAGTTGTATCCAGAATCATTGTCCCTGGATCATAAGAGGTGCCAGACTGATCCCATGCAACCTGTGGAGGTGGACTTGTTGGACCAAAGTACACGTCGTAGGTAACAGTGTCCTCAGGATTAGGATCTCCACCAGCCCAGCCAAGATCTGCGTCAATATCTACACGGGGCGTACCATCTTCTGGCATGGGATCACTTGGCACGTTGGGTGCCTGATTAATCCATGCGCCGACAGCTTCATCAACATAATGGGCATCAAAAGGATTCCCGTCAGGTGGATCTGAATATCCTATATACGCTTTAGCGTTGAAAACCGCTGCAATGACCATGATGTTGTCCAAAGTTATGCCTCCAAAATCATTTCCATGCCCATCGTAATGCTCATTTCCATTCCAGATCGTATCCTTCTGCCATGTGTCTCCGGCGTTTATACTGATGTCCTCATTTAATGCAAAGTCCAAAAATGCAAAACCATAAGGGTGGCCATCCTCATCATACCATCCCATGGTAGAGACAATCTCTGTTACAAATACTCGTATGCGCCCCTCATAAGTGGCTATACCATGATTTTGAACCAAGGCTTGGATATTCATGGTGGCGTTTCCAAGCCATTCAACTGAAAGATTTGCCTCTATGTCTGGGACCTCTCTGTTTGCGCAAAAATTGATGGACGACTTGTACCAAGTCACTGTTGCGGGCATAGTCGACTGAACGCCCACCTTTACTTGATAACCTCCGTCAAAATACACCGTTGGGACCCAGCGAATGTTATACTCATCTAATCTATCAGCCGCATGTATGTTTTTATTATATACCAACGAAACATAATAAAATGGATACTGCCCTTCGACATATATACTTTCCAATGCAGCACCTGCACGTGGACAGTAGGGTCAAGTGGTGGTAGATGCATACTCTGCAAGGACCGCATGCGTGATGGCTGCCGGAGTAGACTCCTCGCCTGATATTGCAAACTGTGTTAATCCTATTACGGTGAGCAAAAGCAGGGCCAGTATCATCATGCCAGCTAGATTCATTTTTTTCATACTGTTCTTTGCATTCATTTTTCAAACCTCCACATCATGGTTAACAAATCATAACACTTCCACGGTTTAAGCATCAAACCCATGGAGCATCTTCTTTTGCCGTCAGGCATTGTCACATAATGAGTATATGACGTTTTGGCATAAAGACCTCCTCTTTGAAAAGTTATTCACTTACATCCACAAACAGCCCGGGGCTTCGCCGCCTTTGAACAGATGGTTAATCAGATAGACCACGTCTGCGGAGTTTATAATCCCATCACCATTGACATCTCCGCGATTTGTGGGCCACATAGGTTCGGTTCCACCCTTGAACAGATAGTTGATCAGATAGACAATGTCTGCAGAGTTTATCACCCCATCCGCGTTGCAGTCTCCGCAGATCGGGCACTGGTCAAACAGTGCGAGCGAATCCAGATAAGGTATGAGGATTTCCCTGGTGTTGTCTACATGCTGCTGTAAGTCAGCTAACCCAGTAGGGATGAAAGCTTCAATCAAGATGAATTCGCTTTCAAACTCCTCGGTCCCTGCCGGAATCATATCAGCGGTCAAAACCACAGTGCGGTCTGTCGCCGAACTTGGCTCTTGAATTGTCACTCCAGGGGTAGCCGCCAACAGGTATAGCTCACCATCCTTCCAGCCCCAACCATCCTGGGGATAGAGATAATCCTCATTCAACACATTGTGGGCGCCCCAAGGCGTAACCACTGCTCCCGAAGGATCTGTTAGAGCCAATCCAACGTAATAGTCCTCATATTCAGGATGGGTACCATCAGAATAACCGTGTTGCCATATAATGTGTCGAGCAGGATCATATCCGGCCAAGTTGCAGTAATCACAGGTTATATCGCCAGGAGCATCAATGTCAGCGAAGAAGCCGAAATAGATGTCCTCGTATTCTTGGTAACCCAACCCCGCCTCTGGCCACCACACAGGGTACTGACTCTTGGTTATCCATATCTGCTTGATGATCTGCTCCTTCTTCCAATTCGGGCACTCCATGCCCAAAGTATCATGCCACATAAAGATCTTTTTGTGAATGTCAATCCACCACCATCTCTGATGGTTAGGGGGTGGTAAGTTGTTAGCGCAAATAAAGGTGTTACGAACCCAAACCACCTGGAGAGCACACTCGGGCTGAGCCGGATCTATACCAACGACA
>SMTZ1_10005981_pt1 | contig 12246 bp, 9 predicted proteins | sample DeeMarSWOR136_30_FD_25667 | JGI IMG/M metagenome (IMG submission 25667) | reverse complement strand
CTCGAGCTCCCGGAAGGGAAAATCTACGGCATCATCGGGCCCAACGGTGCAGGCAAAACCACTATTTTTAACCTGATCACCGGAATCCTTAAGGTCACAGAGGGGAAAGTCCTCTTCAAGGGGAAGGACATTACTGACTGGAGGGCAGACCAGCGCGCCAGGATCGGGGTGACCAGGAGCTTTCAAAACCTCCGACTCTTCAGAAACCTCACGGTGCTGCAGAACGTGCAGATTGCACGGCACATGCACTTGAACTACGGGCTCCATCAGGTTGTGTTCAATCTCCCTGGATACCTCAATAAAGAAAGGGAGCTGGGTGACTTCTGTGAGGAAATACTTCAAATGTTCGAGCTTGTGGAGTACATGCACAACGTTGCAGGGGAGCTTCCCTACGGCAGCCAGAGGAAGCTCGATATCGTCCGCGCAATCGTGACAGGAGCCCAGCTCCTCCTCCTGGATGAGCCGACTGCAGGCATGAACTCTTACGAGGCAAGCAGGCTCCTCGAGCTGCTGAGAGAGGTGTGGAAAAAGTACTCACTCACCATAATCATCGTTGAGCACCGTATGCCCTTCATTCTGGGGCTTGCTGAGCATATCCAGGTGCTCGATCATGGAATAACGATTGCAGCAGGGATCCCCGAAGAGATACGAAAAGATCCGAAAGTCATCGAGGCTTACCTGGGAAAGGGTGAGGAGACCGTCTAAACCGTGGAGGTGGTGAGCAGTCATTGTGATTACATAGGAAGACAGATACGAGCCTCCTGAACAGTGGAGAGTTCGTGCTATGCAACGGAAAGGGAATACCAATTGCTGAGAGTTGAAGGCATAGATGTCTATTACGGTATCATACCAGCGGTGCGGGAGTTGAGCCTCAGAGTCGAGAGGGGACAGATCGTCACGCTCGTGGGCGCAAACGGGGCAGGAAAAACCACGACGCTGAAAGCGATCATGGGAGTTCTCTTCCCTCGACAAGGCACGATCATACATAACGATGACGATATCACGAGGCTCTCTGCCAATAGGCGGGTGAGGAGAGGCATTGTCCTTATTCCTGAAGGAAGGCATGTGTTCAGCAAGCTCTCAGTCAGAGATAATCTCACCCTTGGTGCCTATCACAGAACGGATAGAGAAGGAATCAGGCGCGACAAGGAGTGGATCTACAGCCTCTTTCCCGTCCTGAAGGAACGGGAGTCACAAATGGCTGGCACCTTGAGCGGTGGTGAGCAGCAGATGCTCGCTCTTGGGAGGGGGCTCATGGGGCATCCCGATCTCCTGCTTCTGGATGAGCCTTCCCTGGGTCTTGCACCCATCATTTTGGGCGAGATCTACGAAGTCATCAGAGAGATCAACAAATCGGGCATCACGATCCTCCTGGTTGAGCAGAACATCAGCATGGCAATGAAGATCTCGGAGTATGCGTACATTATGGAAACCGGTAAGGTGAGAACTGAAGGAAAATCCGAGGATGTAATGAGACGGGAAAACATTATGAAAGCCTATCTGGGGGACTAAAGGTGTATTCGACGGAATACCTATTTCAGCAGCTCTTCAACGGCATCGTGTTCGGGTCGATGTACGCGCTTCTTGCACTGGGAATGACCGTTATTTACGGGATACTGCGGCTCATTCACTTTGCCCACGGTGCGCTTATCACCATAGGCGGGTTCATATTTTATATTTTTTTCACCATTTTCGGGCTCCCCTTCATCGCAGTAATAGGCATCGTTATCGCTTTGGGGGGTCTGCTGGGCGTGGTGCTCGATGTGATTGCCTACAGAAAGGTTGTGGGAGGGCCTGAGGTCTCCATGCTCATCACCTCCCTCGGTTTCTATATATTCATAGAAAACTTGATGAAATTAATCGCAACTCCTCAGCCATATCCCTTCAGACCGCCTGTCTTTCTGGACAGGGTGCACAGCGATTGGTTCATCACTTTTCGCACCGTGGATCTGTTCATAATCGTGACTTCCGTAGCAATCATGCTCCTCTTCAACCTCTTTGTGAAGAGGACAAAGATCGGAATGGCGATGATAGCAACTGCCGAGAGCGGTGAAACGGCGCGAATGGTGGGCATAAACATCAACAGGATAATCAACCTCGCCTTTATCATCGCCTCTGCAATTGCTGCGATTACGGGTTTCATGTGGGGCGCAAAGTACGGTCAGATCTCCTACGATATGGGATTCATGGCAGGGGTGAAAGCCTTTGTCGCAATCGTGATCGGTGGTGTCGGGAGCATACCCGGCGCCATGCTTGGTGGAATGATCCTCGGAATGCTTGAGATGTTTTCTGTGGCATTCCTGCCGCCGGGGTATGCAGGGTACAGGGATGGAATCGTGTTCTTCGTACTGATCCTGATACTTATCATACGACCTTCCGGGATTCTGGGTGAAAAAGAGGTAAAATAGGCGATGCAATCCTTCAAAGACAATCTCCAGCGGCTGAACAGACCGTTGACCTTTCTCCTTGCGGTGCCAGTCCTCTTTCTTCTGCTGTGGCTCGCCAAGGCAACGCTGAGCCAGTATGTGATCCTGATCATCACCTTTATCGGCATTTACATCGTGGCATCGGTGAGCCTGAACATCACCAACGGGTATGCGGGACTTTTTTCGCTTGGACATGCGGGATTCATGGCGATCGGTGCATACACATCGACTCTACTTACCTTTCCGGTCAAGCTCCGTGAAGTGTTTGCACTCGCCTATCTCCCGCCTATGCTCGGCGGTCCGGAATTTCAGTGGCCATTTTTACCCGCTCTGCTCGTGGGCGGAATCTTTGCCGCTGTTGTTGCTGCGATCGTTGGAATACCGGTGCTGCGACTCCGGGGTCACTATCTGGCGGTTGCTTCTCTCGGACTCATGATCCTCATCAATGCGGTGGCCATGAATTTTAGAAACATTACCCGCGGATCCATCGGGATCAACTCCATCCCGAAATATACGAATATATGGTGGTCCTATGGCTGGGTTGTGCTGACGATATACGTAGTCTGGAGGCTTACAAACTCCTCTTTCGGGAGAGCGATGATGGCGATACGGGAGGATGAAACTTCGGCCCAGGTTCAGGGAATCAATCTTTTGAAATACAAGCTCCTCTCCTTCACCCTCGGGGCCTTCTTCGCTGGTATTGCCGGTGGGCTCTATGCACACCTCTCAGGAGCGATCATGCCGTGGGTATTCTCCTTCAATCTTACCTTCCAGATCGTTATTATGGTAGTCGTGGGTGGGCAGGGAACGATATTCGGACCTGTCCTGGGTGCGGTGATCCTCATCGTACTGCGCTACGTGCTCAAACCACTCGAGGAGGGTCTCACTGTCTACGGTCTTGTTGAGCTCATCTACGCAACCCTCCTCATCTTTATCATGCTGAGAAAACCGGAAGGTTTGCTCGGCGTACGGAGAAAGCTCTCCTCATAGATGTCTTAAACACGGCGGAGTGAAAGTTGATAAATTCTTCAGTGGAGAATGAATGATGAAAGTCGACTGCACGATAAAGAACTGCAGCATTGTGAAGCCCGACAGGATAATCAAAGCAGGCATCGCTATACAGCATGGGTGTATCGCAATGATTGCACCCGATGAAATGCTCCCCGGTGCGATACGTGAGATTGATGCGGGCGGGAAGTACGTTCTGCCCGGCCGGATAGATCCGCACGTGCATGTTGACTGGCCTGACTGGGATTTTGGAGAGGGGACGGTTTCCACGACAAAGGCTGCTGCAGCTGGTGGGGTGACGACCATCATTAATTTCCTGAGCGGTGCGGAAAGCCTGGTGAATATCTTTCAGGAGAAGAAACCGCTCGTGGAGAAGCACACTTTGGTTGATGCCGCCCTGCACATGGGTGTGTTCACCGAGGGTCAGATAGAGGAAATACCGAAAATGGCGCGCCTGGGGGTGCCTTCATTCAAGTTCTTTCTCCCCTACAGGGGCAGTGAAGTGGTGCCGCCCCTCGTCGGGATCGACGACGGAATCGTGTACACCGCCTTTGAGGAGATCGCACATCTTGGTACTCCTGCAATTGCACTCGTGCACGCCGAAAACATAGAGATATTCTTCAAACTCAAAGCAAGGGTGATCAGGGAGGGGAAGGATACCGGGATCCACTGGGAGGACGTGAGGCCCGTTCCACTGGAGGTCGAGAGCATAAGGAGGACTGCCTACTTCTCAGAGGTGACCGGTTGCCCCGTGTATATCGTGCACCTGAGCTCCAGGGAGGGAGCTGAAGAGATAAGGCATGCGAGGGCGCAGGGTGTTCCAATCACCAGTGAAACCTGCCCGCAGTACCTCACCCTCACTGCAGATGATGTGGATAGGGTGCTGGGAAAGGTGAATCCTCCGCTGCGGCGGGATAGGACGCACAATGAAGCGCTCTGGGAAGCCCTAGAGGAAGGAACGGTTGAGTGTATCGGCTCTGATCATGCGCCCTGCGCTAAGAAACACAAGCAGGAGTTCTGGAGCGCCACCGTGGGTTTCGCGGGTATACAGACCGCGCTCCCCGTTCTTTTGAGTGAAGGTGTGAACAGAGGGCGTGTCCCTATCACAAAGATCGCCGAGGTGTGCAGTTACAATGTGGCAAATACCTTTGGCCTTCTCCCGAATAAAGGACTCATTGAAGTGGGTGCTGATGCGGACCTTGTCATAGTCGATCTGAAAAAGAAATTCACCGTGCGCGCCGGGGACCTTTACCACATTTCTGACTTCACCCCCTATGAGGGGAAGGAGCTCACCGGCTGTCCGGTGCTCACCATGGTGAGGGGAACGGTTGTTATGGAAAACGGCGAGATCACCGCTCCCCCGGGGACCGGCAGGTTCGTGCCACGGTTTGTAGAGTGACAAGCCCAGGTTTTTACATTTTATTTCTCTGAAGGCGTTGGTATACGAGACATTTGATTGGTGTTTTTCCCTTCTCTATTTGAGATTGAAATAATTTTCTTTACAAAGCGGACGGGTTGTATGCGATGAAACCAATTCGAATAGGGAGAAACCGGTGAATTACCGTTGTTCTGAATGTGGCACTGCCTATCCGATTGAAGAGCCAGTCTGGAGATGTGACTGCGGTTGCTTTCTCGTGGTAGAGAGTAGGGGGATCCAGAGTGAGGAAATTGTTACAGGCCGGCCTGGAAGCATCTGGCGGTACAGAAAAACCCTGGGGTTACCGGAGAATATGAGGCCTGTTTCAATGGGGGAGGGAAACACTCCTTTTGTGAGCCGGCAGATAGATGGGAACGAGGTGCACTTCAAACTTGATTTCCTTCAGCCGAGCGGCTCTTTCAAAGACAGAGGTGCGAGTGTTTTAGTGTCTCTTCTGAGGCACATCGGAGTGAAGAAAGTGATCGAGGATTCCTCGGGGAACGCCGGTGCCGCGCTTTCGGCATACGCTGCAGCTGCGGGTATCGAGGCGACCATCTATGTGCCAGAGTATACGCCTGAGGGCAAGGTCGTTCAGATGAGGATGTACGGCTCGAAAGTGGTAAAGGTTCCGGGCCAGCGTCAGGATGCGAACGTGGCTGCGCTCAAGGCGGCTGAAGAGTGCATGTACGCAAGCCACCTGTGGCACCCCATTTTCATACTCGGACTCAGCACGCAGGCTTACGAAATCTGGGAGAACATGGGCCGGTGTATTCCACAGTCTGTGATCCTGCCGGTTGGGAGCGGGGGGCTGCTCGAGGGACTCTACCAGGGTTTTTCGCATCTTTGTCGGGCAGGATTCTCGAACCCTGAATGTTCGGGCCCAGAATATTCGGGCCGGGTCCCAAGGTTCATAGGCGTGCAGGCCGCACGGTGTGCTCCTATCCATACAGCGTTTCAGCGGAATATGGATGATTACACGGACATGGAGGTGGAAACCACCATTGCCGAGGGTATCGCGGTACAGAAGCCCCCCCGCGCGAGGGCAGTGCTTTCGGTAATCAGGAAGAGTGGAGGGTACACGGTGTCAGTGGAGGAGGAAGAGATAGTGGACGCAGGGGAGCGATTGAGTAGAATGGGCCTCTTTGTGGAGCCCACCTCTGCATCCGTTATGGCGGCCTGGCAGAAGGTCGAACGCCGCGACAGGGAGGGCGCAGTGCTTGTTCTGACGGGAAGCGGGCTCAAGGCAATTACCACCTATGGGGGCCTCCTGAAAAGGAAGCGGTGATAATTCATTGCATTAGTTCATCTTATAGATCAGTATCCTGAAAAACAGATAGCGCATGATATGATTGTAAAGGCCCCCTGTGATAATACCGTGGTATTTCGAATTGACATTCCGAAATTTCTTGGAGACATGATTCATTGCTCTTCTTTCTTGAAGGTGCATCATCGCGCCCTATCGCAACAAATCCGAAGTGAGAGGAGCTGATATGATCGTACTGGTCATTCTCGGTATTCTTTCCCTCTTCGCAGGGATCATCGGCTGTGTTCTTCCCATTCTCCCCGGTCCTCCCCTTGCCTACCTCTCCTTGATTCTTCTCTCCTTTGCACGTCGCTGGACGAGTTTTTCTCCTGCATTACTGATCGTAATGGGTATCCTGACTGTTGTGGTTACGGTGCTTGATTATATTCTGCCTGTGATTTACTCGAAGAAAAAGGGTGCCTCAAAAGCGGGGGTATGGGGCTCGGTGATCGGGATGATAGCGGGCATTTTCCTTTTTCCACCCTTCGGCATGATCATTGGCGCCTTTGTAGGAGCGGTCCTTGGAGAGCTTGCCTTCAGTCAAAACCGTCGAAACGCCCTTAAGGCCGGTTGGGGTGTTTTTGTCGGGACGCTTTTTGGGATCGCCGCGAAGCTCGGAGTGAGCGGGATTATTGCCTTCTATTTCTTCAGGGCACTCCTTGAAAGGGGAGGTACCTGACCAATTCACTTTACTCAATGATCATTAACCCTAGGTTCCGGTTTTGAAAAGATTCGACGCAGACGGATACTTCCTGTGTCTCTGATAGGTCAATAGCCAATCAGATCGTAAGCTCATCCGCGTAATTGGTGAGCATGATGCGCCTTACCTCTTCTGGATCGTCGGTCTGACCGAGGGCCCACATCATCTTCGTGACCAGGGCCTCGGTGGTCATGTCGTGGCCAGGTATGACACCGAGTTCAAGAACGGTACGGCCAGTTGCGTTGATGCTGAGGTCCGTACCGTTATAGAGGCTCTGGGTGGCAATCGCCACGCACACACGACGGTCGAGCATTTCCCTGATCTTGGGAACCAAATTTCTCCCCAGGGTAGGAACACCTCCGACGCCGTAGCTTTCGATTATTATCCCCTTGTAACCGATCCCCATGAGTGCATCGAACAGTTCTGCAGGAGTGCCCGGAATGAGTTTCAGAAGGAACACGAGCGAGCAGATCCTCGTAACCAGCTTCAGTCCTCCTGACGTCGGAATCGAAGACCGATACAAATATTCAACACTGTTGTTGAACACTCTACCGATGTATGGGTAATTTATACTGTGGAATGCATCCGGGCTCTTGCTTTTCACCTTGCTCGTCCGCGTTCCTCGTATGATCATTCTATTGAATACGACGTAAACCCCGGAAAGATTGCCGCATGCGGTGATGAAGGCGTCGAGCAGATTCCTGCCCGCGTCGGTTCCCTCCTCCGAGAGGGCGATCTGCGAGCCGGTGAGAATGACCGGTTTTCGCAGGTTCTGGAGCATGAAGCTGAGTGCCGAAGCGGTGTACGCCAGAGTATGGGTGCCGTGGCCGATCACCACTCCGTCGTGAGTACTGAGCCCTTCGTAGGTGTGTTTTGCGATCGTAAGCCAGTCCTCTGGCTGCATATTGGTGCTGTCGATGTTCATGATGCTCTTCGCATCGACCCAACACATCTTTCCGATGAGAGGAAAAGCATCGAGCAGCTCATCGGCGCTGTAGGAGGGAACGATTCCCTGCGCGCTTGGGGAAGAGGCGATCGTACCGCCTGTTGAGAGAAAGAGTATCTTTTTCACTGATCATGCCTCCGGTAAAGCGAGCGATTCAACGTGTTCATTATATCCCATCGTGGTTATTCGGAAAAGTATAATTACCCGGTTCTGTTTCATCCTTGAAAAAACGCTGAGAAAATGATATAATGTTTGATGTTTTTAATTCATTGATTTTCAATAAATTAAGTGAATTTATTGAGTGATCGTACGCAAGGCCATCAGGGTTGCAGGTTGTAAAGTTTAGGCTTCAAAACATCTATTAAAACCCGGCGTTCCGAAGAGGCACACACTTTAAAAGGGGGTCAGTTACTGAAATTCAACAAGAGGAGGAGCACATGCAGAAGATACGACTTGAGGAGTACAACCAGAAACTTTTTGAGGAAACCGAAATCGACAAGGCGATCCTCGCCTTCGGTTCATGCGAAAGCCACGGAGGGCACCTTCCCTTCGGCATAGATACTTACGTTTCACACGACCTTGCGCTCGAGGTCGCAAAGCGCCTGGACAGGACGGTTGTGGTTCCACCTCTCTGGTACGGTATGAGTCTGCACTACCGTCACACACCCATGTGTATCTCGCTCACCAATGAAACGATTACCCGGGTGATAAAGGAAGTACTCGAGTCCCTTTTCCACTGGGGTATCAAGAAAGCCCTCGTGATCAACGGGCACGACGGGAACATCCCCTGCATCGAGACAGCTGCACGGGATGTGAAGCTTTTACATCCCGACATGGGAATCGCTGTCCTTGATGCCTGGTGGTTCACAGTCGGAGACCTACTCCCAAAAGATACCTTCGAGGTCTGGAAAGGGCTCGGGCACGGTGGAGAGGGTGAGACATCCATCTCTCTCGCGGTGGTTCCCCACCTGGTGGACATGAGGCAGGCGAAGGGGATGATTCCAAAAATGGACCCTTATGTGAAGCTCATCTGGAATTTTCAGGAGCTCACCGATTACGGTGCCACAGGAGCGCCCGAGAAGGCGACCGAAGAAAAGGGTAAAAAGATAAAACAGGCGCTCGTGGAACTTCTGGTTGATTTCATGAAGAGAATGGATACGCAGGGATGGCGTTTCGAAAAGAAGTGAAAAGGCACAGATAATGCCATGCACGAGCAGGTTGATCTTGAAAGACTCGGGCTGAAGTGTGGCCTAGAGATACACTACCAGCTTGATACGAAGAAAAAGCTTTTCTGTAACTGCCCTGTCGGGTTGCGAAATGATCCTGCTGATGCCGAGATTATCCGCCATATGCGCCCTACCCTTTCGGAGCTTGGCGAGTACGACGGAACCGCACTCATGGAGTTCAAAACAAAGAAAGAGGTGCACTACCAGCTCTATTACGATACGGTGTGCACTTATGAGATGGATGATACCCCGCCCTTTCTCCTGAACAGAGAGGCTTTGGAGATTGCTCTCGAGATCGCGCTGCTTCTCAAATGCCAGATTGCAGACGAGATCCATGTCTCCAGAAAACAGTACCTGGACGGGAGCATCCCCACGGGGTTTCAGCGCACAATTGCGGTGGGGGTAAACGGATGGGTCCCTTTCAGAGGCAGGAAGATCGGGATTCTTCAGCTCTGTCTCGAGGAAGATGCCTGCCGGGAAATATCTGACCAGGGTCACGTGATCGTATTCAGGACGGACAGGCTTTCCACTCCTCTCGTTGAGGTGATCACCGCTGCGGACATGCGCACTCCCGAGGAAGCGGCTGAGGTGGACAGGGAGATCGGGAGAATTCTCAGGGCCACAGGAAAGGTCAGGAGAGGGATCGGTACGGTGCGGCAGGACGTGAACGTGAGTATCCGCGGTGGCACACGGATCGAGATAAAGGGGGTGCCGAGAACGGGCCTGATCAGGAACCTGGTACACTACGAAGCGATCAGGCAGCATGCGCTCCTCTCTCTGAAGCGCGGGCTTGCGACCAGGGGGATCAGCGGTGATACCCTGCGGACCCAAACTACCCTCTGCACAGAGCTGTTTAGAAAAACAGGAGTAGAGCAGATCGCGGAAGCGATCGGTAATGGGGGGAGTGTCGGATCGGTCAAGCTCTGCGGGTTTGCCGGGCTGCTGCGATTTCCGGTTTCTCCGGGCCGCACTTTTGCGGACGAGATCAGGGGGCGGGTCAGGGTAATCGCCTGCCTGGACAGGCCCCCTGTCCTTTTCCATTCGGACCTGCCCAGGGAGTTTTCGGATATCTCATGCCCTTCAGAGGAGGAGTGGAAAAGGGTCAGGGAGCTTCTTGACGCGCACCACACGGACTGTGTCCTGCTTTTGTGGGGAAATACACAGGATGTGGCAACCGCCATGTCCGAAGTCGTGATACGGGCGCGGGGGGCAGCACAGGGGATTCCGAATGAGACACGTCAGGTGCTGAGGACAGGAGAGACGGATTTCGAACGGATTTTACCCGGCCCGGACCGTATGTATCCCGATACCGACTCTGCTCCGATTCCTATCGATAAAGAGAAAATCCGTGAGATAAGAGGTAGGCTGCACCGGACACCCCATGAATGGAGAGAATTATATGGTGATCTTCTGAGCGCTGAACTCATGAACCAACTTATAGATGCCGACTGTATCGAGTCGTTTGGCGAGATATATCGGAGGACCGCGGGTACTTCGGAAAAATGGAAATACCCTCAGAAGTCTAACCGAACGAAAACAGAGGGGAAGAAATCCGGCCGGGACATTTCCATCCGGACGAAGCCTGGCAGGAAGAGTTCCGGCAAGAGTCATGCTGCCCTCTTGGCTCTCCTTACGTTAAAGGCATCGAAGATGATGCACGTGCGATCCGGGATGTTGAACAGGGAACTGCTCATCGATCTGATCTCCGCATATGTGCAGGGTCTCATTCCCCGTGAGGGGATGGAGGACATTCTCACTCACGCGATCGGTGAGAAAAAACCCGTGGGGGAATACCTCAGGGGATGGAGAGAGATTGCGACGGATGAGGAGGTGAGAGCGGCTTCTATGCAGGTACTGAAAAAGCAGAAGCTTCCCCTGGCTTGTGTCCATGATAAGAAGATTAGGTTTTTAATTGGGCAGGTGAAGGAGAGGCTCACAAAATATGCAGACGGGCTTCGTATAAAAACTATCCTTGAGGAGTTCAGCAATGGAGACTGACCAGTTTAAGGGTTACAGGGGAGAGGCCCTGGAAGTCCTGAAAAAGTTCAATGTCCGCGTGTGGAGTGATGTGGAGATCCGCAGTAAAAAGGGGACCTTCTCAGGGGTAATTCTCCCCCGCTCAGAGATTGCAGACGACCGGCATATCGTGCTCAAGATGCATAACGGCTACAACATCGGCATTCGGGCGGAATCCATTGAAGATATCAGAGAGACCGGGTATAAAGAGGCTCATTACAAAATACCCGAGTCGGAGTTTCCGGTTGACCCAGTGAAACCGAGAGTGACACTGCTTGGCACAGGGGGAACAATCGCTTCCCGTCTTGACTACCGGACCGGGGCCGTGATTCCCGCGTTCTCACCCGGAGAGCTCTACGGCGCAGTCCCCGAGCTCGCCGAAATCTGCAACCTGAAGACAGAGAAGCTTTTTGGGATCTTCAGCGAGAACATGGGACCAGAGCAGTACATAAAGACCGCTGAGACTATCGGGATGGAGGTCGAAAGGGGGGTGCAGGGTATAGTCATCGGCCATGGGACTGACACAATGCACCACACCGCGGCAATTCTTTCATTCATGTTGCAGGACCTTCCAGTACCCGTGGTGCTGGTAGGTTCCCAGCGTTCGAGCGATAGACCCTCCTCAGATGCAGCCTTCAACCTCAGGTGCGCCACGTACGCTGCAGCCTACTCCGACGTTGCAGAGGTGGTCATCTGCATGTTCGGGCCGACCAGCGACCAGTATAATCTCCTTCACCGGGGAACCAGGGTGCGAAAGATGCACTCCAGTTACCGGAGCACCTTTCGCACCATCGGCGACATACCTCTTGCCATGGCCTGGCCGGACAGAACGGTACCCCTAAAGCAGGAGTACAACAGGAGGCGCACCGACTGCAAGATAAAGGTTGATACTGCTTTTGAAGAAAAGGTGTCCATCGTTTACTATTACCCCAACATGAAACCAGATATCATAGAGTCGCTCATTGAGCACGACTACAGAGGAATAGTCATCGCTGGCACAGGTCTGGGTCACGTGAACAAGCCCCTGTACGAGCCGCTGAAGAAGGCGGTTGAGCGCAGGATCGCGGTCTACATGACGGTGCAGACCCTGTGGGGATACGTGCACATGTTCGTCTACGACACCGGGCGTGACCTCATGGACATCGGCGTGGTGCCGGCGGCAAATATGCTCCCCGAGGTGGCCTATATGAAGCTCTGCTGGGTC
>SMTZ1_10005979_pt1 | contig 12247 bp, 8 predicted proteins | sample DeeMarSWOR136_30_FD_25667 | JGI IMG/M metagenome (IMG submission 25667) | reverse complement strand
GAGCAGATTTATGACTATCTTACCTTTAGTCGAAGTTTTTATGCCATTGGTCTGCTGACTAGCCGGTTAATGCAGTTTTTACCATGGACAGAACCATTCAGGAGTCAAATTATAGGTGTCTACTGTAAGCCACGAAATAGCACTGAGACGTAAAGGTAAGTGTAAACAATGAGAGACATTTCTCATCCTCACTCAAGCCTAGTAAATCGGAGGGCGCTTCTCGGAATTATCGCCCTAATTGGTTTAGTTTGGCTAGGGATAATTCAATTTGGAATACCATGGCCATTGGCCCTTGTACTGGCTGCACAACTTGCCCTATTTGTTCTACTATTCAAACGCCCGGTGTGGGCGATGGCATCCTTAATGGTCGGACAGCTTACTTCAAGCCAGTACGTAATATATCTCACACCCGAGTTAGAGATTAGCGTTCGTTTCCTATGGACAATACTGGCCGTCCTACTCTTGGTACCTATCCTCCAGAACAGAGGGGGTGTCGAACTGGGCAATGGAGCACGAAGAATTCTTGTTCCTGCCATTATTTTCTTCGCCCTCGCCACTATTTCCAATGCTGTAAACACGGACATGACAAATACTCTAAAATACTCTCGGTCGGCGGTCACTGCGATGGCCATCCTCGTACTTCTACCCGCAGTCGTTGAGAATAGGAGGGACATCAAGCTTCTGAGCTTAGTTGTCCTGATAACGGGCTCCATATCGGCCATAGTTGCCGTAATGCAGCATTATAGCTATATAGGAATGCCATCCTTCAGTATAACCACGAGTGGATATGGTGGGACAAGGACGGAAGGACTGACTGAAAGCGCGCTGCATCTAGCTTTTTATCTACCGGTAATCCTGATACCGATGGTCAGTATATATTTCCTAAAAGGGGTAGGCCCCGGTGCAAGAAAAATTTTGGCAGTGTTAACTATAGTCATGATTGCGGCCCTTTACTTCACCTTCACCCGTTCTGGTATGTATGCCCTAGCTCCAGGGCTTCTTGCCATTATCTTCTGGATGCAGGACAAGCCTAGAAAGGAACTGCTGCTGGCGTCGCTGGTTCTGATTGCCGCGTTCGTTTACTACTCCGACATGACAAGCAATCGATATTCGCAATGGTTCACCGATGACTCGAGTGCTGCGGCAAGACCTGTGCTCTGGCAGGCAGGGATTAGCATCGCCATGGATAATCCTCTCCTAGGTATCGGATACTACAGTTTCCAGGAGGAATCCCTAGAATATTCATCTAACATCCGTTCCCAATACATGGAAACACAGGGCGCGGGAGGTATCCTAGGACAAACGGAGGTTCACAATGACTTCATCCGTGCCTGGCTCTCCTACGGCACCCTAGCATTATTGGCTTACGTATCGATATTTGTAGGTATCCTACGTAATTTCTTAGACGTATACCGAAAATCGACGAACCGCTTCCTAAAGGGTCTTGCCCTCGGTTGCTGCGGTGCCTTAGTAGCCTATGTTGTGAACGCTTTCACCCATAATGTTATGGATAGCGTATGGCTATTATGGATCATGGGAGGCTTTTCGATCGCCGTTGTCAAGTTACTCGTAGTCCCAAAGCCTGATGAACAAGCCAATAGGTCTTAGCATGAACGTAATGTTGGCTACTTAACCATTTCTCCTTGACCTACATCCACAAGAAATCTTACTTATACGGAATTGGGTTACAGAGAAAAATAGAAGCGATGGTGAGCGGTGACGAAAAATTTGGAGGTAACACGTGAGAAATCATAAACCTACTGTTCTCCTCATGACAAATTTGTCGGGCGGAGGCGGTGCCGAGCAGCAGCTCATAGCTCTAGCAAGCGGCATTGACAAGCAACTGTTCAACGTGATAGTTATCACCCTATACCCGGGACCTCTCGATGAGTATTTACAGCAACTACCGGGAGTCGAGTTTATCTGCCTCAAGCGTGTAAACAGATATGACCTCTCGCCTATCCTCCGTATCATGAGACTTCTCCGGCAGAGACGGGTTAATGTTATCCAGCCGTTTCTCTCCTCGGCCACCCTATTCGGCCTTTTACCTGCTTTCCTGGTTAGGACCCCGGTAAAGGTTGTGACAGAACGCTGTGGGGTAAGGAACAATCCACGCCGAATCGATTATGTAATCTGCACTTTGGAAGACTTCCTGGGTCACTTTGCTCAGATTGCTGTGGCTAATAGCGTGGCAGGACAACGCTTATTAATAGACCGTGGATACCGGCCAGAGAAAACAACGGTTATCTACAATGGCCTGGATTTCAGACGTCTGGAGGTGGATCCCGTCCGAGTTGCTGAAATCAGAACTGAAACAGGGCTTAAACCAGGGGAACCTGTGGTAGGCATTAGCGCTTGGATCTCACCCGTGAAAGACCATGCCACGTTCCTGAAAAGCGCCAGCATAGTTCATGAATACAGGCCAGAAGTACACTTCGCAATTCTGGGCGATGGCTCCCTCCGGTCCGACTTAGAGGTCATGGCGAAAAAGCTTAAGCTCGCCAAGCAGGTGGTCTTCTTGGGGGCACACCAACAGGTCGGCAATTACCTGTCCCTCTTTGATGTGTCGGTACTCTCCTCAGTAGACCACGAAGGGTGCTCCAACAGCTTACTGGAAGCCATGGCACTTGGTAAGCCAGTGGTAGCCACAGATGTGGGCGGGAACAAGGAGCTGGTAATTCCGGGGGAGAATGGCTTCCTGGTGCCTGCTAGAGAACCCAAGGCACTAGCAGAGGCTGTGCTTTCTCTTCTTGACGACCCAGAACAGGCCCGTCAAATGGGTGAGAATGGCCGGGCTAAGGTCCTTTCGCAGTTCAGTCAGAAACATATGGTAACGCAGTACCAAGACCTCTGGTTAAAGCTCCTCAAGGGAAAGTCAGAAGGTGAAGTCAAGAGCCGTGCCAAGAGTTAGTATAATTATTCCGGCCTATAACCAAGCTCAGTTCCTCGGGGAGGCAGTGAGTAGTGCATTAGCCCAGACCTACCAAGATTGCGAGGTAATCGTCATTGATGACGGCTCCACAGACAACACCCCGGAAGTAGCGAAAGGTTTCCCGCCAGCTGTGAAGTACTTCCGCCAGGAGAATCAGGGCGTATCCGCTGCCAATAATACGGCGATTAAGATGGCAACAGGCGAGTACATGCTCTTTCTTGCATCTGACGACGTCCTGTTCGAGAATACAATCGAGAAGTGTGTAACATTCATGAACCAGCACCCTGAGGCAGGCTTCTGTGACGGACAGAGCTACACCATAGACGAAAACGGCCGTCCCCTGCGGTCGAGGCCGCGCGGTCCCAGAGCCACCTTTATTCGAGATGGCAAGAAGGAGATAGCTCTCCTTCTTTTAGGGGACCAAAAGGATGCCGCCTTCCCTTTCCTAGTTCGCCGTTCTTGCTTTGAGAGTGTAGGGCTATTTGATACCAAGCTCCGCATGAGCGAGGACTGGGATATGTCCATCCGGCTAGCAAAGAGGTACGCCGTTGGTCATCTTGCTGAGCCACTGTTGAAAGCCAGGTTCCACACCAACAGCTTGACAGCTATAACAGGTCTGGATATTTTACAGAACGCGCACACAGCTGTTTTGGAATCGGTGTTCAAGGATGCAGAGCTCGGCCCCCTTTACAGCCATTTGCAAAATAAAGCCTATTTCAGCCTTTATTGTCTCTGTTCTAGAGTATCCGCCCGAACCGGACATAAAGGTACAGGAATCCTGTATTTATTGAGCGCTTTAAAGACCTGCCCGGTTATGTTAGTGGAAGTAAGGGGACTTTCCCTTTTGATCGATGCAGCCAAGGATTTCCTGCCCCGACGGCTCCGTAACGCAATCGTGAAGACACTGATGTCTTTGGGGCTTCGATGAAAACTCAAAACAGCTAACGAGGAGTTTGGAATCGTGCCGAAAGTTAGTGTAATTATCCCCACATACAATCAGGCCCAGTTCCTCGGTGAGGCAGTGAGGAGTGCGTTAGCCCAGACCTACCGCGACTTCGAGATAATCGTCATCGATGATGGCTCCACCGACAACACAGCAGAAGTAGTGAGGAGTTTTCTCCCAGCAGTGATTTACTTCCGGCAGGAGAACCAGGGGCTATCCGCCGCCCGCAACAAGGGTACCGAGCTTGCCAGCGGGGAGTATCTTATCTTCTTAGACTCTGATGACATTCTGCTAGAGGATGCCCTCGAGAAGTGTGTGTCATTTCTGGACCAGCACCCCGAGGCAGGTTGTTGCTTCGGGCAATTCTACACCATTGATGAGGATGGCCGCCCTCTGCGGCTAAGGAGACCACGCGGCATTATAGACACCTTTGTCAGGGACGGCAAGGAGGAGATCGCACATTTCATTTTCCCCGACTACCATGACGAAACTCATACCTCCGCAGCCTTAGTGCGGAGTTCCTGTTTTGAGGAGATTGGACTTTTCGATACGACCCTTCGTATGAGCGGCGACTTGGCCTTATGGATTCGCCTGGCAAAGAAATTTGACGTCGGACACCTTGCCGAGCCGCTAGCGAAAGTCCGGTTTCATTTCCAGAGTATGACAGCCATTAAGGGTGCTGATGTTGTCCAGAGTGCCCATGCGGCCATACTGGAATCAGTGTTTGAAGACGAAGAACTTGGCCCCCTCTACAGTCATTTGCGAAAAAAGGTATATTTTAAAGAGTATTGTATTCTCTCCAGGGTTTCTGTCCGTACAGGACACCAAGGCACAGGGCTACGGTATTTGTTAAAGGCTTTAAAGACTCATCCGGGAGCGCTATGGGAAATGAGAGGGCTCTCTCTCCTAATGGATACGGCCAAGGATTTTCTACCCGCACGTCTCCGTGGAGTAATCGTGAAGAAGCTGGTGACTTTGAGACTTCGATGAAAACCTCGTAACGGATGGTGTTGAAAGCAACGTTGGCTCGTCTAAAAAACAGAATAATGTGATATGTAAAGAGGTTGCGCGCCCACCCCAAATTCCGGATGCGGCGCAGGAACTCATATGAACGCAAAAGAGAAGTTCAAGAATCTACTCAACCCTGGATCAACTCTCAACCAACGGGTAACACGGGGAGGGGTGTGGGTTTTCGGCATACGGATAGTCCGGGAATGCTTGAGGCTCGTACGGGTCATATTTCTGGCCAGACTGCTGGCGCCAGACGATTTCGGTACGCTGGGCATTGCTTTACTGACTATATCCGCCCTGGAGCACTTCAGTCAGACAGGTTTCAATGCTGCCCTTATCCAAAAGGAAGGGGACGCCAAAGCACACCTTAATGCCGCCTGGACCATAAACGGCCTGCGAGGTACAATCCTGTGCCTTCTTCTAGTTGCCGCAGCCCCGTACGTCGCCAGCTTCTTCAACGAACCTGCAGCCGAAAACATCGTACGGGTTGTTGCCTTTACAGTCTTCATCCAGGGGTGGGCGAACATCGGGCGCGTATACTTCGATAAAGAGCTGGAGTTTAACAAGAAGTTTGCCTATGAGGTGGGGGGTGCTGTAACCGATTTGACAGTGGCCATTTTCATGGCCCTGATACTTCGGAACGTCTGGGCACTGGTATTCGGCTTACTGGCCGGTGAAATCGTGCGCTTCATTCTGTCCTATGTCCTGCATCCCTACCGGCCCCGCCTCAGCCGGGACTTGACAAAGGCCAGAGAGCTTTTTAGCTTCGGTAAATGGATACTGGCATCCTCACTTCTGCTCTTCTTTATCAATGAAGGAGATGACTTCTTTCTAGGTAAGGTGCTGGGAGTTACGGCCCTGGGGTTCTATCAGATGGCCTATAAAATTTCAAACCTGCCCGCTACGCAAATAACACAGGTAATTTCACAGGTGACATTCCCAGCATATTCCAAACTCCAAGGCAACCTTCCCAAGTTAAGGGAGGCCTATCTGAAGGTTCTTAAGCTCACCGCGTTCATGTCATTCCCACTGGCCGCTGGCATTGCAGTTCTCGCCCCAGAGTTCACACGTCTGTTTCTCACAGAAAAGTGGATGCCGATGGTTCCCGCAATACAGTTGCTGGCTATACTCGGGCTCAGCCGGTCTGTGAGCGCTACTACCGGCCCTCTGTTTCAAGGTATGGGAAGGCCTGACATCGCTTCAAAATTACAGCTAGTCCGTCTTATAGTGATGGCCTCACTCATCTATCCCTTTACCACGCTCTGGGACATCGAAGGGACTGCACTGGCAGTAGTAGTCGGTGCACTTGCTGTCGACCCGGTGGCAATATATCTAGCGGCAAGAGTCACACAGAGTAAAATAAAGGCTATTACGCCGATATTGGGGTTACCGTTACTCAACGCGGCTATTGTGTTTTCGGCAACATATGTCGTAAAAACATACGTATTTGATTCAGTCGGAGTGCCCGCCTTCCTTTTCCTAGCCGTTTTTGGCGCGTCCATCTATTTTGCCGTAGTGTATATTCTTGCCCGATGGATGAGATACGACATAGTCTCCCTTATTAAAGAGCAACTTCGAGTTTTGAAAGGAACTCCCTCATTGGAGAAAATTGAGAAGACTGGATAAGTGCTACAATGCGGTATACTCACACACGGCCCGCGGCCGCCCTTCGTAGAGAGAATCGACTGAGTTTACTATTGACTTCGGTCTTCGGCTAGATGTAAATGTCTGGTTTTTAATTAAGTAATATGAAAGTGATATTCATCCCAGATTATAGCAAGGGCAATCCTTACCAGAAAGCCTTAACTGATGCCCTCTCAAAATACGATGTTTCTGTCAATTTCGGTAATATCGTAGGGACTTTTAAAATGCCAAGGGAATTTTGGGGCTGGCGCAAGGCTGACGTATTACACCTACACTGGCAGCATCCCTTCTTGTTAGCCCACAGCAGGATGAAAACCATCCTTAGAGCAGTCTTCTTCATTACCGGCCTGCTGCTATTAAAAGTGTTTAGAGTCAGAGTTGTTTGGACAGTACATAATATCACAAGTCATGATACAAGATTCAGATCTTTCGAGCTGTTCTTCTGTAAATTACTGGCAAAGCTTTGCAATAGAATTATCACGCACGGTCCGTCTGCCAGACAAGCCGTTATAAATGAATATAAACTGACCAATAACTCTAAGGTTGTGGTTATTCCTCACGGGAATTATATCGGTTGCTACAAGAATTCCATTGGGCAGAAGCAGGCCAGAAAACAACTAGGACTTGAGAACAAAGATTTAATATTCCTATACTTTGGTCAAATCAGGCCATATAAGGGAATCATCGAACTTATTGAAGCATTTGGGGGATTGGGCACCTCAAACGAGAAGCTTCTGGTTGTGGGACAGCCACAGAATAGTGAGGCGGCTAGAACATTAGCACAGAAATACGAGGCGAATCACAAGATTGGGATGATTTTCGACTTTGTCCCTGATGACGACATTCAGATATATATGAACGCGACAGATGTAATAGTACTGCCCTATAAAGATATCTTAACATCCGGTACTGCATTATTGGCTATTTCTTTCGGGAAACCTGTTATTGCTCCGGCAACGGGATGCATACCCGATGTATTAGATGCTGAAGGCAGCTTTTTGTATGACCCATCAGATAAAGAAGGGTTACTTAAGGCCATGCAGCTTGCGTCAGGCGCAGACCTCAAAGAGATGGGTAAGCACAACCTGCAGCTGGCTAAAAAGTACAACTGGGGCGACATTGCGAAGAAGACCTCTGCGGTCTATAAGGAGTGTTCAGGAGACTAAAGAACCTAATATTATAGCCATGTTACAATGGTGCTAAGGCTCGTTCCTCAACGGAGACAAGAGATATGCCCAAAGTTAGCGTTGTCATTACCACATACAACTACAGGCGCTTCTTGGCTGAAGCCATCCAGAGCGTCCTTGAGCAGACCTTCACTGATTTCGAGCTTATCATTGTCGATGATGGTTCCACAGATAATACCAGGGAGGCAGTGGACAACTTCAAGGATCAACGGATTAAATACATCTATCAAGAGCACCGCGGAGGAAATGTTGCCCGCAATGTTGGACTGTCTATTTCTACCGGCAAGTACATCGCGTTCCTCGATGCTGATGACATCTGGCTCCCAGAAAAGCTAGAAATGCAGGTCAGTCTGCTGGATTCCAGCCCTGATGTTGCCCTTGTCTGCTCCGATTTCTACCGTTTCGATGACCAGAGTGGCACCATACTGAATCGGGCATGGGAGAATCGACAGGTCGACCCGAAAAGAGCACTAAATCTTCTGCTATCTGAGAGCGCTTTTGCGGTAACAAGCACGGTTCTCATCCGCACTGATGTTATCACTGAGGTTGGTGGCTGGGACGAGTCTCTCAATATTGGTCAAGACTGGGAACTGTTTGTCCGCATCGCCCGCAACTTTGCTTTTGAGGCAATACACACGCCACTAGTAAAAAAGAGACAACATGATGCTAGATTAAGCAGTGATTGGGAGTTCCGTTATCTAAACTTCCCAATTACACTGAACAAGGTAATCAATACATACCCCCTCTCGACAGCTGATAGAAGGGCTATTAAGCGAAGATTAGCCAGCGTTCACCACACCTACGCCACGTATCTCGCCTTAGATAACAGGATAACTCTAAGTAGAAAACAATTCATAACCTCCATCAAGGTGGATCCCCGGTATATTAAACCCTATATCTACCTATTGGCGTCATTTTTGGGAAGAAGTACGATTGTCATTCTCGGGTCCTGTAGAAGACGGCTGGAACGCTACGCTACCTGGATATAGCTATATATATCAATACAGACAAACTAAACTTGTTTATAACCACAGGAAAAATCTTTGAATATCACTTTTATTGACTCTAAACTGAATTTAATAACCGGTGGTGGCTCCAACCATTCGCTGAACCTAGTAGCCTCAAAGTTAACACACCTCGGCCATCGAGTCACTCTGATTACTCTATCCCCATTTCTTAACTCGTATCCTGATAATTTACCTTACCCCGTAATCGATGAAGGTCCGTTGTCGAATCTACTTAACAGACAATATGGGCTAGCCACGCGTAGAATCCTCCGCAAGTATGAAAATGAAGTTGATGTCTATCATCTCTGGGACCCGCGATTTCTCCTAGACGCAGCAATGTACCGGAAGTATGGAGGGAAAACTCCCGTCGTTGCCTATTTAAACAGCTATTCTTTCTGCTCTAATCTGAGTCTTATTAATACCGAATGCTACAAGCGATGTGGACTGTTCCTTCGGGTACGACATCGACCTGAGAACCCTCTGAGGAAGATAATGTTGTTACCGTTCCGTACTCTAGAACGTTGCCTAGAATGTCAGCTACTGAATTATTTGGACGCATTCATCGCAGCTAGTCCAGCAGTAGCGGAGATATATTCATGGCAGAATATTGACCAGAGCAAAGTATATGTAATCCCCCCAGCTCTGGATTACGAGAGTCTGAGTAATCAGAAGCATAACACGCCCCAAGCCGTACCGAATGGGCGATATAACATCCTCTACGCTGGATTTCTCCGCGCGGAAAAGGGCGTCGATATCCTGATATCCGCCATCTCAGAAATAGAATTCCCAGTCAGCCTACACATCATTGGGGATGGCCCGCAGAGGAATAATCTAGAACAATATTCCAGGCGTCTCGGGCTTTCTGGCAAGATAGAATTTCACGGCTGGATGCCCTTTAGTAGCCTTGTTGATTGGTATTTGAACTCACAACTCTTTGTGCATCCCGCACGCTGGCCGGAACCGTTTGGCAGGACAGTACTGGATGCCATGGCCCTCGGGCTTCCGGTTGTAGCTGCTGATTCTGGTGGGCCACCCTGGATTTTGCAAGGCACCGGGCTGACTTTCAAACCAAGTGACAGTCAAGACCTAGCAGAAAAAATCAATCAACTCTACATTAATCCCTCACTGGCAGCTAGCTTAGCGATGAGAGCCGAGAAACGAGCAGAAGATTTCGACTTTAACAAAACAATGCCCCAACTTCTCAAACTGTATGCAGGTATGATAGAAGCGGCAAAGCAAAAATAGTCGGATGCTACGAACCACGTATTTAGTAAGTTATAGTTGAGTTATGCCTGTATATGTAAGGCCAGCAGCTTTCCCCCAAGTAACCTGAGCAAGATACGACAAAACCCAGAAGGCAAATGAACGGCACCCGAGTCCCCATGCATTTTACTTGTGAGAATCCTCTTCTCTGTTTAACAGATTATGAGTTTGCGACGAAGTTCTGTTCAAGCGACATGACCCTTCTCTTCTGCTAACGGCAGGTGACTTGTGGTGGTACAGTAACAGCCATATAGTACGAAATTGCCACACCACAGACCGATACCAAATGGCTATTGACCACACCGATAAAAAACCATTACTATTAGTATCGTAATCGCAGCTATCAATAGGCCAGAAGGGTGAACTGCATGTCCAAACTAACACGTATCATGGTGATAGCCCTAGCACTTACTTTGGTGCCAATAGTCAGTCTATCTGATAGCCATGTTTCCGCCGCGCCCGGTGATGAAACTATGGTTGGTACCATCACTTTATACCCAACCATTGAATGTATCGGTGTTATATCTGACTTCACCAGCGATAACAACCAGAACAACAGCACAATCCTGGAGTACAGACAAATTGGTACAGGCAGCTGGAAAATTGCTCACGAAATGTATGCCGACCGCAGCAATAATCAGTTCAGGGGGAGTATATTCTGGCTTACACCAGACACGCAATACGAGGTACGAGTAACTTATATTGACCCTGATGGCGTCACCAATGGTCCAGCCGTTGGAACCGTAACGACCCGAGATGACAGCCCTCCAATTGGCACAAATTACTTGGTTGTTGCGCAAAATGGCAGCGATGAGACTGGAACAGGCACTGAAGCAAACCCATATCGCACGATACAATACACGGCAAACGTCGCTACGCCAGGAGACACGATTCTCATCCGAGGAGGAACGTGGAACGAACGGATTGACATTTCTTCAAGCAATTCAGGGGCGGCGAATGCCTATATCACCTTTATACCCTATCTAGGGGAACACGTAATCCTTGACGGAAATGGCCTGGATTATATTTTCGTAATCGATGGAGCAGATTACATCGGGATAAAAGGACTGGAACTGCAAGACACCAACTATTCAGCCATCGTTGTAACTCATGATGCCAACGGTACCATTGTTGAAGATTGTGTAATAAACGACCCGAATCATTCAAGCGGTGGAACCCAGGGTGGTGTCAGGCTTCTCTATGGCGCCCAAAATAGCCTGATACAAAACAATGTATTTAATATTAATTATGGGACAGAAAGGCTTACCTTCGGCGTAGCTTACTGGCAGCCTGGATGGGGTCATGTAATTAGAAATAATGTGATAACCAGCGTAACCGGCGCCCTCCGAGACGGTGTTGGGGGAGGCCCAGAAGATGATGAGGGCTATACCGAGAACTGGGATGTCTATAACAATATTATCACAGGAGCCCTGGACGATGCGATTTCGATGGAGGGCGGAGACGTTAACGTAAGAATTTGGGGCAACACCATTGCAGATTGCTTGGTCGGGATTGCCTTATGCCCCGTGCTCGAAGGGCCAGCCTACGTATTCAGAAATGTCATATCAGACATAGGGGATAACACAGGGTGGTTGTATAAGCTAGGCGATAACTCATACGGGCGAATATACAGCTACCACAACACCCTCTATGGTACTGCAAATGGCTACGGACAGACTAACAGCGTTTTACACAACATAGTTTCAAGAAATAATATCATTTATACAGCGCGCTACGTAATTGAGATATGGGGAGGTGTACATGACCTCGACTATGACTATCTCTACAGCACAGATTCTGTTCTATTTATAAAATGGGCCAGTGGTGTTAGATATTATGACCTAGAGGATTTTTCAAGTAACACCGGACAAGAGATACACGGAATATCAGTAGCTGATACTCAGTTTACCAACGTAGCCAGTCGCGATTTTACCCTGCAACCCACGTCTCCCTGTATAGACGCAGGCGAGATATTAGTTGGTTTCAATGATGAGAACTCCCCCTGGCCATATTCAGGTAATGGCCCTGACATCGGAGCCTACGAATATGCTGGCGGGGGTCCGACCAACTATCCTCCGGTACTTGGCTCTATCGGCAATAAATCGGTTAATGCAGATGATCTGCTTCAGTTTACCGTATCGGCTACCGACGTCAACGGCGATACGTTAACCTACTCGGCTACCAACCTGCCACCAGGAGCAAGCTTCATTCCGTCGACGAGAACCTTCTCCTGGACGCCCACTTCCAGCCAGGTTGGCAC
>SMTZ1_10018967_pt1 | contig 12248 bp, 11 predicted proteins | sample DeeMarSWOR136_30_FD_25667 | JGI IMG/M metagenome (IMG submission 25667) | reverse complement strand
AAAGCAGTCTTAAAAATTGCTGAATACTGGAAGCAGAAAGAGAAGGGATCAGCTTCTGTTTCTACTAATGGCAGTTTAATGGATTCTGATTTTGCTGAAAAGGCTTCGAATATTAATTTAGCTATCCAGATCAGTTTAGATGGTAGTTCCCCTGAAACGTGTGATGCTGTACGGGGTAAAGGGAGCTTTGAAAAAGCAGTTGAAGGTGCTGAAATAGCAGTAGAGAATGGAGCTCCCACCTGGTTGTGCATGGTATACCACAAGGGCAACATATGTGAACTGGAAGATTTCATTGCTCTAGGGTTCAACCTTGGGGTGAACGGGGTCAGGTTCATTCCATACAACTACTTGGGAAGAGGTGCTGCCAGTGATCTCGTCAAGGTCATGCCGTACCAGATGGTCAGAAAAGTACATAACATCCTGAAAAAACATCCTGAATGGGGTGATTTCATCGATCAGAGTTTTTTCGGGAATATTTCAGTGATTGTCAGGTCCACTCCCCGGTATGTTTACTGCGGAACAGGACTATCCACTCTCTTAGTAGAGAGCAACGGGGAGTTGTACCCGTGCATTAACCTGGCATACCCGGAATTGAGAATTGGGAATTTGAGAGAAACATCTTTTGAGGATTTGTGGTTTCATTCTGCAATTTTGAAGAAAATTCGTTCTTTGTGCGTGGAAGATGCACATGAAAAATGCAGGTCCTGTTTTGTCAGGTACTTGTGTGGTATGGGCTGTCGTTCTGAAATCTATGAATTGACTGGCAGGCTGACACTCCCTGTTTTTTTCTGTGAATCCTGGAAAAAGACAATTGTAGAAATGTGCTGGATACTGGACGAGTTTCCTGAGCTGCATAAGAGGGTAACTGAACAGAGACGAACCTGGACATCGCAGAGTGGGTTCCTGGTGGATGAAACAATTTCTCGTACTCTCATAGACCAATTGTCCTGCAGGTGATACTATGAAAGGAGAAGATGAGATCAAAACCCACCTGGATGAAAAATCCAATTTGTTAACCCACATAAAAGAATCACTTTCTGCTGATTTGAACGATGAAGACATTGATAGTCATCCTGCAGTGCTGGCCCAATGGCACTACATCAAAGCTTTAAAATGGGTTTTAGAATTAGATGAGTAACAGTCACCAAAGTGTCACTGCTGCAAGAAAAGAGGATTCTTTCCAACACTTCTGTGCAGTACAGTCCTCTCACTTTTCTCATATGATTGCACACCATTACTTCCCATTCTGTCCATAACGTAGATATTTCCCTGTTTTTCCCCCTAAAAGCTTAAATATGGCAATAAAAAAACATGAGAAAAGTCTGATAGAAGAGAACAAGGTTCAACCTGAAAAGAGGTGACCACATGGAAGGAATTGCATCAAAATGGCCTGATAGACTCATAGATCATTTGTGTGGCTCAATTCACAGTCTGCTACACACCTGGTGGAGATCAGAATGCACCTGAGAACATTTTCCCTGTCGAAATTTGCACACATCTACAGTTTGCATAACCCGAATGTGCGGTTCATTCTACTGGGTGAAATTCCAGCAGGGCTGGCCATCTACTTATTCAGTTCTTTTCTCCCGTTATACATCAAAGAGTTTGAGGCCCGTATGCTCATGGTCAGCATGTTTTTCTCATTACAGGGAGTTTTTAACATGCTCTTTGCTGCTGTAAGTGGGTGGCAGGTAGATAGGTACAATCGGGCTCTCTTACTGAGTGTATGCACGTTTTTGTTTTCAGGAGGAGTCGTAGTGATTATAGCCCGTTATGGGAATCCTTTCTTTGTACTAGGAGGATTAATCATAGTTTCTCTTTCTATCAACATAATAAGGACAGCCCGCTACAGTTTAATCGTGGATTTCATCCCCAGTGAGAGGAGGAGTTCTTTTTTTGGCTTTTTAAACGGTGTGGGAAACGTATTCAGTATAGCAGGCGGCATCATAGGTGGATATTTACTGTTGAAAACTGGGTTCAGAGTATTGTTTTTGTTGATTGCTTTTTTGGTGCTTACAGCAGGTGTAATCAGGATTTTTGTAAAAGATACAAAATATCCAAGAAGTTTTTCAGAGAAAAATGCATTTGAATTTTTTTCAGGGTTCAAATCAGCCTATACTGCTGTATTTTCCAATAGAGTGCTCACGTTACTGATTGCAGGTGATATTTTCATTGCTTTAGGATTTTCCACCACGTTTAACTTTTATGGGATTTATTTCAAGGACGTATTACACTTTGATTACTCTCAGATAGGGTTACTCATCAGTTTGTTCTACGTGGGAATTGCTGCAGCTTCTTTTGCAGGGAGTATTCTCTCAGATCGGATTGGCCACGAGAGAGCATTGTTCTGGTCTGTTTTCATCAATGCGTGGTTCATTCTGGGGTTCATTTATGCTAGAAGATTTGTCACTGTTGGTGTCATTTATTTGATTCTGGGGATGACAGGGGGGATATATGCTCCCAATTTCTTTACCATTCTGGGTGATTACAGTCCAGAAGAGCATCGGGGGAAGATCTATTCTATACAGAGCATTCATGACAGTATCTTTTTGGTTTTAGCCCCACCTTTGGGTGGATTTTTGTGGGACAGTATTACTCCTGTTTCTGCGTGGTACATAGACCTGATGTGTACAATAGCAGCAGCATCTATTTTTCTGGGACTTTTACTTCATGTCCGAAAGAGGAGAGTACTATGACTGGTGAAGAAATGAAGAGAGAATTTGACAAATTGTATACATCTTCTGCCTGTGTGTGGGGATTGGAAGCAGATAAGTATCTGGCCACATTTTTGGAGAAAGCTCCTAAAGGTCGTGCTCTGGATGTGGGCTGCGGTGAAGGGAGGCACTCTTTATATCTGGCCCAAAACGGTTATACTGTAGATGCTGTAGATCTCTCAGAAACAGCAATCGAGAAGGTGAAATTGAATGCTCAAACGTACAATGTTGAAGAATCTATTCTACCAACTGCAGGAGATGTAAGAACTATGGTTATACCAGATGAAACGTATGATCTCGTTGTAATGTCTTTTGTCTTTCCATTTTTGAAAAGATCTGACATAGAAATTATTCTAAAAAAAGTGAAACAGTGTCTGAAACCAGGGGGGTGTATATACATTTCTGCACTCACTACAGATGACCCAGAATACAAGGACTACTCTCAGAAACAGTCGCCTGTTGAACTGAGAACTTTTTACAGTCCCGGACTGAACTGTTACTGTTATTTTTTTGAAAGAGGTGAATTAAAAGAATTTTTTTCAGATTTTTCAATCATCGATTACACAGAAGAAGTAGTTGAACTCCCCCGTGAGCCTTATACCCATGCTTTTTGTCTGATTTTTGCACAGAAAGTGGTACAATGATGGTTGAACCTCCTCAAATCTCCCAAATTCCTCAACTATACTTCCACGTGAGTTATTCCTTTCATAAATGGTTCTTGTACCACAAGGGGGATTTTTCCCCCGAATTTTTGGATGGATTGAAGGAGAAAGTGGTCCAGTTCGAGAAATTGTGGGTGATACATGAAAAAGAGATTTTGACGTTGATTCCCAAATACGTCGGGATTGGATGGCCTTTTTCAGAAATCCATGTTTACTGTTTTGAGAATGCAGAGTATTACCCTGTACCATGCATAGCAGACCCTGTATCCATAAATATAACAGGCGATGACCTCTATTTATTCCTTCTGTACCTCGTTCATGAGCTTGTCCATGTGATTATCCAGTTTGATGACCGATTTAACCATGTATCTTTGGATACACAGGAAGCTATTGCATATTTTGTAGGCAATAGAGTCTGTGAAGATGTACTAAAGGAGAAAGCTCACCGTGCAATAGAATTATTTACTGTTCAGTGGCCGTACAACTTTCCCAAAATAGCAGAAGAATTTGAAGGGAAAATCAATGTGGATGAGAACACAATTTGTGAATTAATTGAAAAGGGGGTTGAACATTGAATCATGATCCAGAAACCACCTTCTGTTAGGTTACAATTCTTCTTTAATCGTTGTAAAACACCCGCATGTCACTGTTTTTCCAACGCCTTTTATTTCCCTGAGATGATCAATAACGAGTTCACCTATTGTTTCCATAGAAGAAGAACGCACCTTGAGTATCATGTCCCACTCCCCCGATATTAAATGCACCTCATACACTCCTTTCAGGCTGCTGATTTTTTCTGCTACTTCTCTCTGTTTCGCATCCATGGTGGGCAGAAATGACACCAGTATGAAGGCTGTCAGTGGAGAACCTGTCTTTGCATAATCTGGTATTACTGTATATTTTCTTATGATCCCTTTCCTTTCCAGTTCCTTCATCCTGTGGTAAACTGTTGTTCTCGGCATCTTCAATTTTTTGGCTATATCTTTTGTTTTCAGCCTACAATTTCCTTTTAAGACCTCTATGAGCTCTCTGTCTTTTTCATCTATCATGATTGTCATAATGACAAAAATAGTATATAAAGGTTTCCATTTTTTCAACATATTGACGATATTTTTATCGAAATGTTTTTATGGCTGTGTGGGATTGTACATTTATGTTCATGGAGGAAGCTGTCAAAAATCGGTACATTACTATACGATCTGAAAGAGCTAAAGCAATACTAGTAATTCAGCACGAGCTCATATCCTTTTTGAGAAGAGCTTTAGTATCAGAAGGGTTCTACGAGATTTTGGCCCCCATCATAGGGCCTGCTACAGATCCAGGTATTCGCGGCGCACAGACAGTGAGCTTCAACTTTTATGGAAAATCGTACAAAGTCATGAGCAGCATGATCCTGTACAAGCAGATGGCGCTGGGTGCTTTTGACAGCCTTTTTTCTGTGTCTCCGAATGTACGGATTGAAGATCCAGAAAGTGCCAAAACGGGGAGGCACCTTGCAGAGTTTTACCAGTTAGATTTAGAGTGTGCGGGAAAAACTTGTGATGAGGTGATGAACCTTGGAGATCAGATGCTCTGTTCCTGCCTGGATTTTTTAGAAAAGAGATGTTTTGATGAATTGAAGCTTTTAGAAAGGGTTTTACCTTCTTTTACTCCACCTTTTAAGAGGGTACTTTATGAAGAAATAGCAGAAAAGTTATCTATTACAGGGGAAATCCCATGGGAAGAAGAGAAGAGGATATCTGAAGAATCAGATGCACCTTTCTGGGTCATAGACTATCCTCCGGGGTCTAGAGGGTTTTATTACCTTGAAAGTGATGGTGTTTTAAAATCCATGGATCTGATTATGCCTGAAGGGTATGGGGAAATAGTCTCAGGAGGTGAGCGGGAGTATAAGTATAACAGAGTTAAAAGGCTGCTTGAAAAAGATGGGGTTCTAAAAGACTATTCCTGGTATCTAAACATGTTAAAGGCGGGTATACCGCCATCGGCTGGGTTTGGACTAGGTATAGAGAGATTGACACAGTATATCTGTGGGTTGAGCCACATTTGGGAGGGTTCACCTTTTCCAAAAGTTCCCGGAATCCCGTGACGTAGGTGCTTTTGAACCTGTTTGATGATTGGTGGTCCTCTTAGATGTGGGCTTCAGAGTTCTCTTTTTGAATTTTAGAAGAGACTGATCCACCCTCAGAATTTGAAGAAAGGAATGAAGAATGTCGAAAAGTAGAAAAGTGTATTGATTGCTCTCACAAGAGGGTTAGAATATAAAATAACCAGTTCTCATACAAACCTACCGGTGCAGAACATACTTTCATGTCTGTGTGCCTACTTCCCTTCATGTAATTATCTTATGTTGCACACCGTCTAGTTTGCCCTACAGCCAGGAAGGTCTTAGCAGGGTACAACTGTAGAACAACAACCAATACAGCAGCAGCCACAGGCGCACGCGCAGCAGCAGCCAGGTTTGTATCGGGTAGAATAGTCACCATTAACGGATTGAGGTGCTGTTCTCACTGTGATTCCTACCCATACTTTTCGGAGTGTACTCATGATTTCACCTCTCTCTGTCTTTTCTACATCTTCTATACTTATCTTATATATAAATCTTACGGTACAGGAATGATTCGAGTTTAAAGAAACTTGTTTTGATTCAGAATCCACATTCATCTTCTGAGACAGTGTGACAATCCGAAGAAATAAGAATGAAATGGCGTGACGAGTTGATGGACAATGAAAATCGCCTCAACCTATCAACACTGTAAAAGTGTAGCTACTCCTGAACATTAATTCCTCAAATATAAAAATATTATTCAACATATCTTGGTGTATGTATGATGGTTTTCTCAGGTATCTGTGTAAGAGAGAAATCACTAATCCTGAAGTGTATAGAATAATGATTCCTTCAATAGTTCTGGTATTTCCACCCGTGTAATGGTTATGGGGTTATAAAATCTGCCAGGAAAAGGGTTCTCCTACTGTTACATCTACTTTTATAGTATTTCAAAGAATCATGGGTTACTAACCCATAAAATCCAGAACCTCTTACAAGAGGTGGATTTTAATTATCCACCGAATTTCGAATACTGATACTGGAAGAAATGCTCACAAATAATATGCGAAAAGTCTATACTGTAACCTTTGTATAACCTTATGAGGTGATAAGATGAGAATGCTAAATGGTTGGCCATTCGCACTCTTTGGAAGATTAGAAGTGACCATACCACAATGGGGTATAGTGTGTATAGTACTCAACTAACCCCATTTCTTCCATTTTTTGGAACATTGTCATAGCAATGTTTATATTTTCGTGGAAAAAATTAATTAGTAACCCTTTTTCGAAAGGATACACATATGATGTACATGGGAGATATTTCATTTCAATGAATTAGTAATAGAATCTTCATATTCTGTATGAATTCTGAAATAAGTTTGCATGTAGTTCTTATATCCTTTCGGGAAAAAGTAATGAGCAACGTTACAATGGGGTAAAACATGTTTGTAAAAATGCTCTTTTACAGTTCCAGAAAAAACATCAATTTTTCTACCAACTTTTGTGAAAAGAATCCCTTAGGGTTCACGCAGAAACAGCTAAAAATCATACTGGATTACTGTAGAAAAACGCGTATCAATCCTCGCATACCATATAGTGAGTTTCACCGAAAATATAGCTCATACTTCCGTAAACAATCAACCATAGATCTTTTGAATAGAGCTTATGAAAGCTACGTGGTATTAGGGCCGCGCCTCTTCTGTAATAGGGGATTAGAAGTAACACTAATAAAAGACGATAGAAATCCTCATGAACTCATAAGTGAAATAAGAAGGGAAAACAAAAAGTACAAGAAACAGTACGAGAAAGACAAATATACTTATGCAATAGCCCTTAGTGGCGAGTGGTCTTTCATGTCGCTCAAGTTGGGTGCTAGCATCCTCGAATTTGCTGATACACCAATACCCACATTCCCTTCAAATTACAGTGTTGAAGACTTGATGTTCGATCAAATAGGGTTACTGGACCGTGACCCCTATCCACAGTTTGAAGATGAGCTGGATATGGAAATATACGAACTAATGAAATCACCGAGAAAGATAACTTTTAGAAAAGCGGGAGAAGAACTAAACATTCCCTGGACGACTGCACAATATCGCTTCAAAAAAATTATTAAACAATGCAAGATATTAGAATGCTTTTTTCCACTTGGATATTACGGTTACCAATACAGTGTCTACACTTTCAAGACAAAATATGAAATTGGCTTAATTGAAACTTTAAAGAGGCTGGATCGTACATCATACGTTTATAAGTTCAATGGGATGGTTCTGCTAATTCTTTTTCTTGATCCTGGACCTCTATCCATTAACAAAGCAAACGATAGATTCCAGCATTTAGAAGAAATAGGGATTATACGCGATTTACGCGCATCAATCCCTACAAGATGGTGGAAACCCAATTATGACTTTCCAGATTAGTTAATCTGGAAATCCTGGACCTGGACCTTCACCTTCACCCAAAGGTTCAACCTCATCAAGGGGTTCGAAGGGCCAACCTTTCAGATTCATATTAATCACCTCGTTTCTGTTTGAATATTCTTAAGAAAAACTTACTTGAAAAAGTTTGGTTACTAATCAAAGAATATTTGTGCAAATTATACAGGTTGTGAGTCATCTATCACAAGGTTTTTTGATAATAATTCTTCTTCGATGACTTTAATATTCTCGTACATTTGTGAAGAGTTTATGTAGCCATATGATTATTGCAGTGATGTGCACTTTTTGAAGATGTGATTTTAAAGACAGAAAGTTTGCGACAGACTTACCCCAGGATAGACAGCTAGAAGTAGATAGGACGTAAGTGTTGAAGTGTTAAGACACATAAGGGTTGTAAAAACTCTTAGAATACTACCAAGATAGATTTCGTACTATTACTTAATCTTTTTATACAAACTCTTATAAGGTTACAACCAGCAAACACGTTATGGAGGAGAAGATCCGTGAATTAACTGTCAGAGAAAAAGAACTGTTACATGCTGTAGGAAAGTACCCACAGGCTTCTTTGAAAGAACTTGTCAACTACTCCAGCTACAAAAGAGTCAGCACTGTGGGGAGAAAACTTGAAGAGTTCAAAGAGCGCACAATTTTATGTGGACCTTTATATGATCTCAACTACAGCAAACTCTGCAGAAACCCTCTTCACAAGCTGCATTGCATTATAGAAACGAACAAAAGTTTAGAAACAGTTATTCCGTATTTGAAACTCATTGATTCCATCAGGTTGATATATCCTGTACTCTCCCATAAAAAGGTCTTAGCAATGGTATACTATTCCTCGAATGATATAGAAACAGAAGCGCTCTTCCAATTGCTCAAAGATTCAGACATTATCACAAATTATGTTGTTCGTGTGTGGTGCAGCAAAAGAATGGTAGAGAATCCCAACTTCTTTGGAGACATCAACCCATCTTTAGATAACCTGTTAGACCCGTGTGATATCCCAGATATGTCTCTAGAACAGCACGATACAGACTGGAATGAGTGCGATATTGCGATCATTCCCTATTTGCGATTCGGAAGATCTAAACTGATTGAAATACTTAGGGAAGAAAAGAAACTGCATAGAAGCTGGACATACGAGCAAGTGAGGTACTCTCGTGAAAAAATGTTGAAGCATGGATTGATCAAGGAAGAATATGGTATTTTGCCATTTTTACAATGCCAAAGCACCCTTTTTGAGTTGTTCTTTGAACCTGAAGACACAGATGTATCATCAAGAATACTCTACAACTTTGCCAGAGGAGCACGAGTATACAAGGAATACCTGCTCTACGATGGCGGAGGCTGGATTTTCTGTACATGTCACCCTTCGTTCCTGACAGATTTAATGCATAAATTGGATCAAATAGATGAGATTAAAGAGAAAGAAGTCTATCCAGTTCGCTCCAATAATTCTGATAAGTACGCTTTTGGCAAACCTATCGAACTCAAATACTACAACTTTGATGAACAGACCTTAGAGTATCCATACCATCTCTATGAAGAGAAAATTAAAGAAAAAATAGAGAATGAAGTGTGCTCACCATAGGGCAGCATGGAAGCTGTATGTGCACTCCACGAATAGAAGGTGTATATTATACTTATCCACTCCGGGCGAGAGAGATCAGTTCTTGGAGAGCTTTTCTCGTTGAAGGGTGTCCGCGCTTTAATAACTCTTTGGCAAGTTTTTTTCGTGCTGCACATTGATACAGATCATTCTTGTAGATTGTTCCATGGTATGCAAAGGCACATCCCCTGCACCCACCTCCGCAGTAATACCGGTTCCAGCAGGTACGGCAGGGTTCAATTTTATCCACAGTACAGTTGAAGAGTTCTGAAAGTATGGCTGAATTTTCATAGATAGACTGGATGGAGGTTTCCCTCACATTTCCTAGCTTTAATTCCTCGTATTTTGTAAACATACAGGGATACACATCTCCGTTAGGAGCAATCACTGGTGTGGTCCCAATGGAGCATCCCTCTTTACAGAGGATAAAATCGGCAAGATTTCCTTTTATAGTGCATCCTAACTCCAATAGCTTGTAATGCATCTCTGGAGTGAGGAGACAACTGCTGTGTGTGCCCCTTCCCAGAGGAACGACACGACCTAAAGCAACAGTATCAGCAATTGTCTTCAGGAATGCTTCTGTTTCCCTGTAGTATTTGAGTGTTTCACTCGTGACTACTGCAGCAGCTTTGACTCGAACTCCTGCATTTTTTAGATTCTTGATACCTTCAACAGTTTTTCCCCACGCACCTTTTATGCCTCTCTGCCAGTCGTTAACATCAGGCCTGGCACTGTCCAGACTTACCTGAACATACTGGATGCCTGCTTCGTAAATTTCTTGTGCCACCTCTGGTGTTAGTAACATGCCATTCGTGAGAAGCTGCAGATCAATGCCATTCTGTGAAGCTCTCCTGCCTATGTGGAGAGCAGCATCTTTCCTCAGCATTGTGTCTCCCCCTGTTATATTGATCAATCCCACCTGAAGTTCGATTAATTCATCTAAAACAGTATCTATCTCCTCAAGTGAGAGCTCATCAGGATGTGGATTTCCTGCTCGTGAAATGCAGTACCTGCACTTCTGGTTGCACGCATAAGTGATCTCCCACACCACTGACAATGGCCTATCGTACGCATAAATGGGAGGTAAATAATCTGGAGACTCTCTGTAGGTAATGACACCTTCTTCATAAAGGGTATTCAAGAACTGTTCTACTTCCTCATAAACAGCTTCGACAGGTTCTCCTTCCCTTTGAGCTGCCCACTCTGCTATCTCTTCAACAGTGTGGCAGCCATCACACTGTTGGAGGACTTCTTTAACAGACCCATCTACCTCGAGCGCACTCTTTCCAAACAACAGGTAGTCTCGAAGAGGGGTATGCTTGAACACTACCTGGTGCTTGACCCGCGGATAGTACTTATTCATGATATCGACCTCCTTTTTACTTGATTTCAGATTATGAACACAAAAAATAAAAAAGATAGAATATTAATGGAACCTACAGCAAACATTATACGCACTGTGGTTTAGTCTCTTCCCATGTTACATCAGTACATGTTGAGGTTGGAGCAACATTTTCCACCTTTTTAACGGTCAATTTCGTTTTTAACACCTCCTTTTGCTTTTTTTTCTAAAAATCCACAAAAGTCCTTATATTTTTCTGTAGTAAAAAAGATAAAAGTTGGGAATTTATAATTTAAATGATCTTTTATATAATAATTTCTAAATATATGATATTAAAACTGAATAAAATTGTATTACTTTCTGCAGAGCCCACAATTCTCGAACCCCTTTATATGTTATATGTGCAAAAAATACAGGAACTCTTAAAGATATTGAGTTATTAAATTTTTACACATCCACCTCTAACCAGAAATTAGAAAAATTGCAGGTTGCATAAAAAGTAAAAAGGAAAAAAGAAAAGATGTACTTCGCTCTTGAGAATCTACACCTCCTTACAGTTCACCCTTAAAAACTTATCTGAACCCAAAAATCTTTTACCATCCTGTAAATCTCATTTATTAATTATCCACCGAATCTAGAAGACAGCATCCCCTGAGTCAGAAAACAGCTCTCTCTTTGTCAGGTTCTGTATGTACACTTTTGCCCACACGAATGCAGATGCTGCTCCTGTAATGTTACCTGCAACAATTCCCCACCACACACCAGAAAGTCCCATGTTCAAAATTAATGCAAATGTATACGCTAAAGGTGCTGCCAGCACAATAGTACGAAAGACAGTCACTACCAGAGCATTGACACCTTTTCCTGTCCCCTGGAACATGGACGAAGAAAACATGCCAAAAGATACCACAGGGTAGTAAAAGCACATAATTCTCAGCAATATTACTAAATCATCTGCAATGCGGGCAGTATCTTCTGAAAATGTAAACAGCAGCGTAATATACGGTGCCAGTACATACGTTGCTGCAGCTATTACTACTTCAATGATGAACCCAATTTTTACTGCATACATGTAGGCAGTGTCAAGCTTTCTGTAATTACCACTACCGTAGGCTGCTCCTGTCACTGCAATTACTGCTGTAGCAATGCCAATCAATGGAAGTATGGCAAAGGTTGCCACTCTCCATCCTGTAGTGAAAACAGCTACTCCATCTGTACCTCCTGCTTTTACCACAATGATGTTCAAGACTAAGACAGAAAATGACATAGACAACTGGGATACAGCAGCTGGTAACCCCACTTTTAGAATTTCTTTTACTGTCTCTTTATGAAACCGGAAATTATGTAATGTAATTGACATGTAGGTATCTTTCTTGAAAAAGATCCAGTAAGCCAAAATCGCAGATGACATGGCCATGGACGTTACTGTAGCCCAG
>SMTZ1_10016401_pt1 | contig 12248 bp, 11 predicted proteins | sample DeeMarSWOR136_30_FD_25667 | JGI IMG/M metagenome (IMG submission 25667) | reverse complement strand
ATGATTCTTTAATGGTGGCCCAGATCTCGGCTTGTTAGTATCTTGAAAAAGGTAGTGAGCGTCATCAAGGTACCTGATTATGTAGATATAGCATGTATTGTTCAGATTTCGAATCTAGTCCAACAATTCATAAGAATCATTAATTAAAAAAGTATGAAACATTAAAAGGAGAGGCGGAATATGGTTAGACGCTCCAGACTTGAGATTTACTTCGATGTTCTTAAGGTGATTCATAAGGGTACGCGTAAACCTACGCGGATAATGTATGAAACCAATTTGTCTTGGACCGCCCTATGTAGTGTGTTTGAAACGTTACTCAGCAGTGATTTCATAAGGGAAGAGAAAAGGAAGAGTTCGAAAAGATATCATATTACTGAGAAGGGAAAAAACGCTTTAGATTATCACGTGAAGTCCGTTGAAGGCTTTGTCGAAAGCTAAGGGGACGCTAACAGATTTTCATAGTTCTGGTTGCTAGGAAGCAGATTGCATGCGCATTGCTGATACGTGTGTTAGCCATTACTTAGAGTGCCACATTGTCTGTAACGGAAGGACGCTCGTAGACCGTCTACGCATATCCTGTGCCCCGTATCAAGACGTTAGTTACGTACCTTTTCCAACTATGTCTGAAACGATAGCATTATTGAGTCTTTGAATGTCTTGAGGCGTTAATTCAATCAGTTTTCTTCGTGAACCACCGCCGCCGTATACGGTATCAAACGCCATAACTCCTCGATCTATTACAATTCGGGTTATCTTCTTGTGGTGGACCGGGGGTGTTGCGCCAGGGGGATAACCAGAATATCGTTCAGCTTCAGCAAATGAGACGATCCGCACCTTTCTCGCACCTAAAACGGCTTGAAGTTTACCTTTATCCACCTTACATGTTCCGGGGATAATTGCCAGTACCGGTTGATCGTCAGCAATAAAGACAAGGGATTTTGTCATCCGCTCTAGGGGCAGGCCTGTAGCCGCAGCTGCTTCTGCGGTGTGCACCGTTGACCTTTTTTCCAGTACATTGAACCAGATATCATTCTCTTTTAGATAGGCAAGTAGATTCATTTTTCTAGAAGACACGAAGGATCATCTCTGCATTAAGGGGTTGCAGCGGGTAGGGTAGATGCACGTTATCCTTTATTAATGGAACTGAGAAAAACGTATTAGAATAGGCAAAATAAATCTTGGTTCTTATAGGCTTATCCAAAACAAGTACAAATGTAGCAGGACAATCGTCAAAGCGATTGCTGGTAGAGCTAGGGCGGATAGTTTGGTAGAAAGTGATTTAGGTACGTGCATTATGTCTTCCTCCTTCTAAGATGGTTTAAGGCATTGTACGTTATTAGGCTAATTACGTAACGATTACTACTAACGTATTTATCACTTAAATAACAAATGTAAACAAGAATCTATAATTCAAATTTTTTCACTGAATATATATGCAGATTTTATAAAATCGTGGTAGAAAGCTATGATCGAGCTAACCAGCTCTATGAGTCTCATAGGATCTTCCCGGAAGCGATTACGCAGTGTGTTCCCTGCGACGTCTTATTGCTGGATATACTGTAGTGTTCTGGTCTTCAAGGACTCGGAGCTTGAACTCAGCTCTTAAAAAAAGCGTAATTCGGGTTATACACGGTCGCTATCGCCCCGAGAAGAACCACGTCGTCTCGGAGTGGCGTGATCACTATTTCTGGCATGCGGTTGATTACATAGTCGGGTATATAGCGTGTAATGGGATTTATTATTAAGACTTCATGCTTCAAGGCCAAGGCTCCACCCACAATAATAATGGAGGGATCGTAAAGATTTATGAGGCTGGCGAAAGCAGTCGCGTTGAGCCGGCCTATGGAATCCACGATATTAAGGGATAATTGGTCACCTTGTTCCGCGGCCTCAAAAAGCTGTTTAGCCGTTATCCCTTGCGGAGCGCTTTTCACGTGTATCAAAGAGTGTTCTGTCCCCTCCACATCGTTGAGAACCATTCGTACATAGTTCGGGATATTTTTCCCTGAGCAGTAAGCCTCCCAATGCCCTCTCTTCCCGCACCCGCACCTCAGCCGTCCCTCAACGTCGATAACTATGTGGCCAACCTCAGAAGCGTTCCCGTCCTTCCCCAACAATAGATGGCCGTCGACGAATGCCCCGCCGCCGATACCCGTGCTTAGCGTTACGTAGACGAGGTGGTTAAAGCCCTTACCGGCGCCAAACAGCCTTTCTCCGACTACTGCTGCGTTGCAGTCATTGAGAAGGATGATGGAGGTAGCGAACTCGTTCTCGATTGGTTCTCTTAAAGGGACGAATTTGAAAGGGATGTTGGGTGAATTCGTTATGGCACCCCGTTTGTGATCCAGTGGACCTATGGAGCCTATGCCTATTCCCAAAATATTTGTCTGAGTTTCCTCTTGAAGTGTATAGATCAGTCGGATAATTTGTTGGGAGATTCCCCTAGACCCATGAGTTTTATCTGTTTTCTCGTATATCTTCTGTAGAATACGGCCGTTGGTGTCTCCAACTCCCACACGTACATTCGTTGCCCCCACGTCAACGCCGAAGGCATACCCCTTCCTCACGCCCAAACGCCACCCCTGATCTCAGATTACGACGCATATAGTGAATTGGAAACTTAAAAAGCTGGTTCGCTAAATCAGATGCAACGACTTCAAGGCGCTTCAAGCCCGGTAGAGTCGTGAAGACCCAGTTAGCTCATACGGATTCTCTCCGAGAAAAAGATGCCATAAAGGGTTCAAGAATACTTTTAAGGGAAGTAAAGAATTTTGTTAAAGGTTTTCAATAAATAATAAATGGGAGAAGCCTGGTTAACAAAAGTCGTCAAGATGTGGGGAATGTACCTTGTTGAAGATAGCGCCTTCCATTCTCGCTGCAGATTTCAGCCGATTGGGAGACGAGGTGAGACGTGTTGAGGAGGCTGGTGTAGACCTCATTCACATCGATGTCATGGATGGCCACTTTGTCCCAAATTTGAGCATGGGCCCCATGATAGTTAAGAGCTTGAGAAAGGTCACAAAGCTTCCATTCAGTGTACACCTTATGGTTGAGAACCCCGAACCATTTATTCAGCCTTTTATTCGCGCGGGAGCCGATATCGTCATCGTTCACATCGAGGCCTTTCGCAACTTATACCACACCATTCAAGCGATTAAGAAGCTTGGGAAGAAGGCGGGTATAGCCCTTAACCCCCCCACGCCCTTATGCTCTATCCAGTACCTACTGGAAGACCTGGAGGTAATATTGATTATGAGCGTGGACCCTGGCTTTGGTGGACAGAGCTTCATGCCCAACATGTTGCCTAAGATTAAGAGCGCTAAGCAGATGATTGGGGAGCAAGCGCTCGAGATCGACTTAGCCGTAGATGGGGGGGTTAATAAGGTGACAGCGCCGTCCGTGGTTGAAGCGGGAGCTAACGTGTTGGTCATGGGATCGGCTATATTCCGCGAGGACGATGTGGTGGCAGCTATTACAAATATTAGAAAACTAGTGTCTTAGCTTGGAGGAAGCAAAAGATCTATTAGGAAGTCCGGGAAAAGGCGGAAAGAGGGGTAAAAAATGGGGGGATATAGTAGACAACTGATAAAAGACCTAGAAGACAAGGCTAAGCTCTTCAGACGGGAAATCCTTGAGATGACCTTTAAGGCTGGTTCTGGACATCCTGGAGGCGCCTTGTCGGCAGTAGACATCATAACGGTGCTCTACTACTATAAGATGCGAATTAACCCCAAGAATCCAGCATGGACGGATAGAGACCGATTTGTTCTCTCCAAGGGGCATGTATGCCCAGCTTTATATGCGGTCTTAGCAGAATTAGGATTCTTTCCCAAAGCGGCCCTCTGGACGCTGAGGCAACCGAAGAGCATTCTCCAAGGCCACCCGGACATGCGAATGACGCCTGGGATTGAGATGTCCACGGGCTCCCTCGGCCAAGGCCTCTCTGTTGCTTGCGGGATGGCGTTAGCAGCACGGCTGGATAAGAGGCAGTATACGGTATATTGTATGCTGGGAGATGGCGAGGTTCAGGAAGGGAATGTATGGGAAGGCGCGATGTTTGCAGCCCACAAGGGATTGGACAACTTGATCGCGATACTGGACCGAAACAGAATGCAGATCGAAGGATTGACAGAGGACGTGATTTCTCTGGATCCCCTTGCGGATAAGTGGGAAGCCTTTGGCTGGGAGGTACTGGCGATAGAGGACGGAAACGACATACAACAGATCTTAACGGTTCTTGATGAGGCGACGGAAAGGAAGGGGAAGCCAAAGATAATCATTGCGGAGACAGTGAAGGGGAAAGGCGTATCGTTCATGGAGAACCGAGCTGAGTACCATGGGCGGGCACTGAGGCCTGACGAGATGGAGCGGGCTAGAAAGGAATTAGAGATTCCAGGGTTTCGGGTGGAATGATATGGATACGAAGAGGGCTAAGGCTGCTGCAAGGGACGCTTATGGCCGAACCTTAGTAGAACTAGGAAGAAAAAACAACGACATCGTTGTTCTGAGTGCGGACCTCTCCAGTTCCACGCGAGTGAAGTGGTTTGCAGAGGAGTTTCCTGATCGCTTCTTTGAGTGCGGCGTAGCAGAAGAAAACCTGATAACAATCGCCGCTGGATTAGCCACCTGTGGTAAGATACCCTTCGCCAGCACTTTTGCGGTCTTTGGGACGGAGCGAGCATATAACCAAATCAGACAGGTCGTTGCTTATCCTAACTTGCGGGTAAGGCTCGTCTGCACCCACAGCGGGGTCACGGTCGGCCCGGATGGCGCATCCCATCAAACAACCTTCGACGTCGCGATAATGAGGGTTCTGCCCAATATGACCGTGTTGGTTCCGGCAGATGCCCCGGAAACAGCCGCCGCGGTTAGGGCAATGGTGGAACATGAGGGACCCATCTATATGAGGCTGGGGAGAACGCCTGTCCGAACCTTCTATGGAGAGGATTACTCTTACAACGGAAGGAAACAGAGATTTGAGATAGGAAGATCGGTGGAGCTTAGGGCGGGGAGGGATGTCACCGTCATCTGCAACGGGATAATGGTGGCTGAGGCCATGGATGCCGCGGAAACACTGTGGGCAGAGGATATAGACGTCCGGGTTATCAACATGCATACGGTTAAGCCGATAGATGAAGAAGCGATTAGACGGGCGGCTGAGGAGACGGGAGCGATCGTAACGGCTGAGGAGCACTCGACGATAGGGGGCTTGGGGGGGGCGGTGGCTGAGGTCTTGGTGAGAAAAAACCCTGTACCCGTGGAGATGGTAGGCATAGGGGACCTATTTACGGAGTCGGGGAGGGCGGACGAATTACAGCAGATTTATGGGTTAACTTCGAAGGAAGTGGCCTCGGCTGTGCGAAGGGTGCTTACGAGAAAGTAGCGTAGTCTAGGGCGTGGCGAGGGAAGACGTTTTCTACCTTGACGAGTCGCTTCAGGGTAGGCTGGCTTTCACGAGGAGCCGCTTCAACGTCTTTGTTGTTTGAAGTTTGTCCAAGTCTCTCAGCCTGATCCAGCGAGCCTCCTTTACGTCTGTAGCAGTCTTCAGCGTTCTTCGGCTGGAGCTGCAGAGATAGTCTATTAGCACGTAGTGGTACAGGATCTTTCCCTTCTCATCATACACGATGTTGTCTAGGGCGTCTATTAGGCGGTCTATCTCCACGTCTAAGCCAGTCTCCTCCAGAACCTCCCGCTTAACTCCGTCACTAAGTCTTTCACCCAGCTCCAACAAGCCACCTGGAATCGACCACAGCCCTTTGGCGGGCTCATGCTCCCGTCTGACCACAACAATCTCGTCCCCCACTTTGATCAGGGCTCCGACGCCGATAAGGGGGTGAAGCGGATATTTCCGCTGCATAGGTAATCACCTTACTCCATGCTTTAGTGACCTTTGGGTTCAAAAGAGTTGTGGTTCCGAAGCGAAGCGATCGAAAAGCCGCAAGCCCTAGTTAAGTCAGTACGCCTTCCGAGAGGCCTCTATGTGGTAAGTCGTCAGGTTGAGGCTGGTTTTTACCGTTGTTTCAGTCACGGGCCTGTTTGCTGGTCAGGCATGCAGGTAGGTTGAGGTAAGTGATTGTTCATAGGAGAAGAAGAGGTAAATACCTTTAAATTTAAAATTTGACGCTATCTTAATTGGTAAGAGGAGGCTTCATACCGGGTTGCGAGGGATTGAGGGATAATGTCTGGGGAAACGGTCCATACCTTCGCGGAGATAGTAATTGGGCTTGAGGTCCACTGCCAACTTACGAGTCTGAAGACCAAGCTTTTCTGCGGTTGTTCAACGGACTACCGAAGGGATCCTCCGAACACCCATGTCTGCCCGGTGTGCCTCGGGATTCCAGGAGCCCTGCCTTCGTTGAACAGGAAGGCGGTTGAAGACGCTCTTGCGGTGAGCTTGGCTCTTAACAGCCACGTCGCGAGGAAGTCCTATTTCTTCAGAAAGAACTACTATTATCCCGATATGCCCAAGAACTTTCAGATCTCCCAGTACGATAAAGCGGGAGGAATACCGATCTCGCGGGGCGGTCGAGTGGAGATACAGGTGAATCATGGCAAACGGAGGATACGGATTATTCGGCTGCAGTTGGAGGAGGACCCGGCGAAACTGGTTCATTTAGGGCCTATTGACGCGTCGCCTTACACCCTTGTGGACTATAATCGCGCTGGAGTGGCCTTGCTGGAAATCGTGACGGCGCCTGATTTGAGGTCGCCTCGGGAAGCGAGGATTTTTCTGCAAAAACTGCGATCCATCCTTGAGCATTTGGGAGTCTCCGACGGCCGGTTTGAGGGGAGTATGCGGTGCGACGCGAACATCTCCCTTTCTGGCGGGAAGCGCGTGGAAGTCAAGAATATTTCTTCCTTCAAGGAGGTGGAGCGGGCGTTAAGCTTTGAGATGACGCGGCAGAAATCCGTGGTTTCGAGGGGGTCTCGGGTTGGAATGGAGACGCGGCATTGGGATGAGGCCCGGCGTCTAACCATCGCCTTGAGGAGTAAGGAGGCGGAACACGACTATCGATACTTCCCCGAACCCGACCTCATCCCTGTTGTGGTCTCGGACGAGTGGGTGAAGGCGGTGGAGGCTACCCTGCCGGAGCTGCCTGACCGCCGACGGGAGCGTCTGGTACAAACCTATCAGATAACGGCCTACGACGCGACGGTCCTGACTGGGGAGAAGGCGTTAGCTGACTTCTTTGAGGCGTGCGCTGAACAGTATTCGGATGCCAAACGGATCAGTAACTGGGTGATCGGCGATCTGCTACGTAATTGATGAGGGAGTCATCAGCGGAAAGATAGCGAAAACGGTTCTTCCCGAGATCCTGAGGACGGGGAAATCGCCGAGGGAAATCGTGGAGAAGGAGGCCCTCATGCGGCTGGCGTCCCCTCAGGAAATCGAAGGCGTGGTGAACCAGGTCTTCGCGGAAAATCCCCAGGCTGTGCAAGACGCCCTCGTGGAGGAGAAGGCCATTCACTACCTGGTGGGGCAGGTGATGAAGGCCACGGGGGGAAAAGCCGACCCGCAGCTGACCAATCAAATCGTGCGAGAGCGGATGAAGGAGGCGCGGCCGGGGGGTTAACCCGCTATCAGCGTCTTCCGCGCCCGCGTTATGTATCCTGTGTGGCCGATCATTAAGGTCTCAGGGCGAGTTTGCCCCGCCTGCACCTTGATCCGTCGTAAGATGCACTCAACGGTTTCCACGTCGACAAATTTGTTGTCCATCAGGGCCTCGGTCGTCTTAATCGTCTGTTCGATGGTGGGACTGAAGGAGACGAAGCTCCCCCCCACCTTTAAAGCCTGATTAGCCAGAGGAACTACCATCCACGGCGTAGCCAAATCAAGGATCACGGCGTCCACGCGCTCCTCCTCGATACCGCGGGTTACATCCCCCTCCTTTAAGACGACGAACTCTGCTAACCCCGTTCGCTCAATGTTTTTCCGAGCCCGCTCTACAAACTCCTTTCGCACCTCATAGCTGTAGACCCGGCCCGTGGGCTGGACGTAGTGGGCAAGGGCACTGGTTAAGACGCCGCTGCCAGTTCCTGCCTCCACAATGATGCTGCCGGGCCCAATGTCGGAATAATTGATGATTAACGCGATGTCCTTGGGGTAGAGGACCTGGGTCGTATGACGCATCTTTCTCAGGTAATCCCGTATACGGGGCGGGAACACGACGAAGTCGACGCCGAGACTGCTCTTAACGCGTCTCCCAAACGGTCGCCCGATGATGTCATCGAAGCAGACGTATCCTTTGTGGGTGTGAAAGCGTTCACCCTTTTTCGCTGTGACTAAGTACGTTCGCTTCTGATCTAAAAAGAGGAGGACGTCCGCTCCGGTGCAGATCAAGTCCGTTCCCAAGGGCATCAGCTAGGAACGAAGAAGCTCCTATTCGTCCGTATAAACGTGAGGGCGTCGGAAGGTAGAATGACGTGGTGTCTACATGCTGAACAGACCCAGCTTCTGAGCTCCTGCGCGTTCCGTTTAACGAGCCGCCGCGTGAGGGCATTCGAGCCACAAACGGGACATTCCTTTAACTCTATCTGGGCCTCCCACACCCTCGCCATGTCCTCTCGAGTTAAACGGTCGTAGGCATCTACCACGTATTTTTCGAGGTGGTTCAGTAAAAGATCAGTCATCAAGGTGAGAATATGATCCTCCTTCGCCTTTCCCGTCCAAACCATGTTCCCAAGATCATCACGGCCTTCTAAATCCAGCCAAATGTAATCAACACTCGAGAGATCACAGGCGTCCTTCAAGGCGAAGGAAACGATTATCGGATCTAAGAAAATGGTTATCTTTTTCGGAACCGATGAGAGAAGCTGCTCATACAATTGTCGTTGAGCAGGGTTCAACACGCTGGTTTTACTCTCATAGAGCAGCTCAAAGCCTCGCTCTAACAGAATACTTGTCGCCTCTTCAAGGGTCTTGCCAACCAAGCCCTCCCCCAAATTGGGGATACTCGTCTCAACAATGGCGACGAGAAAGTTCGAAAAGTCGTCTTGCCCACTCATGGATGATCTTGATGCTGATACTCGAACTCCCCTAAAAATATTTGCAATCTCAACCCCGGTCTAGCATGCGTCGGAGACGACCAGGTCTCCACATGTTTGAGGGGACATATGGTCATCACTTCGGTGGGTAGGATAAAGGGTAGCGAGGGCTTCATGCCCTGGGATCGAGATCACGGGGGGTTAAAAGTAGGCTTCGGTCACGTATCTGCGCATCATGCGATGGCTATTAAAGTAGTAGGCTATCTTGCCGATGGAGTTCTCCATCAATCGGATCCATTCATCGCGTCTTTGGTAGAACATGGGGAGGATGATGTACTCAAGCTTATTGTACAAATCATCGACTTCCCGGGTTGTCACCTCTTCCGGTGACATGGTTTCGTCAGGGCAGGGGCCGATGGCCCAGCCGGTCACGTTTTCGATCCAGCCTTCGATCCACCACCCATCCAGCACGCTGAAGTTGATGACACCGTTGTGAGCGGCCTTCATGCCACTCGTGCCGGAGGCTTCGAAGGGTCGGAGGGGAGTATTCAGCCAGACATCGACGCCCGAAACCATCTGAGCCGCGAGGCCTAGACTGTAGTTCTTGAGGAACACGATCTTGATGACGTCACGGAGCTGATGAATGTCACGAAAGATGGCTTCAATCAGTTTCTTGCCTGAGTGGTTTTGGGGATGGGATTTTCCAGCAAACACGATCTGGAGTTTGCTTCGTTTACCGATCTTCTCAAGTCGCTTCAGGTCGGAAAAGAGGAGTCGCGACCGCTTGTACGCTGTGGACCGGCGGGCGAAGCCCAAGGTGCACACGTCATACTCCATGCCGACGTGCGTTGCTTCGTTCACGTGGTCAATCAGACGTCTTTTAGCCTCCGTGTGGGCCTGCCAGATCTCTTCATCCGGGATGTTATCGACGCGTACGAGCAATTCAGGCTCGTTCGCCCATCCCGGTAAATACGTGTTGTATATGTTTCGGAAGCTTGGACAGGTCCAGGTATAGGAGTGGATGCCATTGGTTATGGCGCTGATCTCATAGCTGGGAAACATTTGTTCAGAGACTTCGCGATGTTTTTTGGTTACGCCATTGTGATACCCACTGAGGTTCAGGGCGAGCAGCGTCATGTTTAGTCGGTCTTGGCCTCCGAGATTCTTCAGCGCCTCAAGGGAGACGAGGTCCCCCATGATCTCCTGGACAACGTCGTAGGGAAATTTGTCTTGTCCTGCCTCAACGGGGGTGTGCGTGGTGAAGATACATTGTTCTCGCACGTCTGTCGCGTCCATGCCGCATCGTCGCAGGAGCTCCAGACCGAGAAGACTGGAGTGCCCCTCATTCATGTGGTATCGTCGAACGTCAAAGCCCAGCGCGTCCAGCATCTTCACGCCGCCGATGCCCAAGACGATCTCCTGTTTCAGACGATACTTGTAGTCGCCTCCGTACAAGAAGTGGGTGATCTCCCGATCCTCGGGCAGATTCCCCGCAACGTCCGTGTCGAGGAAAAAGATGGGGACGGCGCCACCTGTCGGACTCGTCCATTCGTAGCGCCAAGCCTTGACTTTGACGTCTCGCTTCTGGATTTGGACAGAGACCGCCTCAGGCAAGAGAGTCATCAGCTCTGCAGGGTCCCAGGGATCGGGATACTCCACTTGCTGTCCGCTGTCGGTGAGATCCTGACGAAAATAGCCCTTCTTACTGACCAGGGTAACGGCGAGTAAGGGGAGGTTTAAATCGGCGCTCGACCGAATTAAGTCGCCGGCTAAAACGCCTAAGCCCCCACTGTAGGTAGGAATGTCATCGGTCAGCCCGATTTCCATGGAGAAATAGGCGATTTTCGGGCCGCCGCGAGGACGGGTTTGACGATCCATCTTTCCACCTGAACTGGTTTCGCTGTAAAATCCTAAATCCTTTTATTAAGGGCTATCGTATAAATTTGCCTCTCGTGAACCTCATCTGCATCTGTCTCACTCGGGGACCTCGTTTCACGGTGCAGGGTTAGAGGGTGACCTTGAGCAGGCGAGCCAGATTCTGCCCCAACGCAAGGGCCTTTGCGTCGTCACTCAACCGGGTGTAGTCGTATACCATGACCCCGATCTTGGGGATGCCGCCTTGCGCATTGGATCCGTAGACGATCTTCTCTGCGCTTATGGCCTCGGCTACTTGGTCGATGTAGGCGGGTTCAATCACACAGGACATACCAAAGTAGATGTTGTCATTCTTTCTTCCCGCGTCTAACGCCTCCTGCCGGAAGTATCGGTACCCACTATGATCCATGATGATGGAGACGCGGGGGAACGCAGCCGCCAGCTTGCTGATTAAGCGGGGATATCCCCCTTCGCTCGATGAGTGGATCGTGACGGGGATGTCGAGTTCCTGACACTTCTCCATGACGGGATAGGTGACTTGGCTGTCCACGAGGTATCGATGAATGGTGGGCATCAGTTTGACGCCTTTGAACCCGTATTCCGTGACCGCGACCTCCAGCTCTTCAACCGCGTTGTAGAGGTTGGGGTTGATGTACGCGCAGGGGATGAAGCGGTCCCGTTGCGGGTGGGTTCGAAGGGCGTCGAAGAGCTCCTTGTTTTTAGGGTGGATGTGGGCTGAGGGCGGGAAGAGAACCGCCTTGTAGTCGCTACTCACCTCGTTAAACAGGCGGAGTAAGGTGTCTAGGTTTCCATAGCGGCCTGATTCAGGTCGCCAGTAGGTCTCGTAATCGAAAATCTTGTGGTCCAAGAAACTCCCCATATTGTAGCCGCGGCTCCCCGCGTATAAGGTTTGCGATGCTTTTAGGCCCTGACGCTGCAAGCCTGCTTCAGCCCGTGGGACGCCCGCGGGAGACCCCATGATATAAAGCACGAGGGGGGGGCATGTTACATGCAGATATAATCCTTCACGTATTCCGCGCTGAAGTTTCTCTAAAACAGTCACCAAATCATATAACACGTTTCACGTATGATTGTCTTAGCCTCGAGGGGCGAAATCCATGTTTCAGAAAGTTCGGGGGCTCTTTCGGAAAGAGACATTAGAGGACAAGATACCCATCGTCATCCTCAATCTTGAGTCCGCGCTGGATCGGTTGGATAGTATCAGTGAGAACTTGCGAAAGGAGGATAATAACCTGTTCGAGAGCTGTGTGAAAGCGCGGATGGAGAACGACACTGTCCACGCCATGATGTATGCGAATGAATGCGCTGAGATACGGAAGATCGCCCTGCTTGTGGTGAGTAGTAAGTACGCTCTGGAGCAGATGGTT
>SMTZ1_10005978_pt1 | contig 12248 bp, 11 predicted proteins | sample DeeMarSWOR136_30_FD_25667 | JGI IMG/M metagenome (IMG submission 25667) | reverse complement strand
TGTTCTTTACAAATCCTGACGACCTTGAATCACCAGTTTGGGAAGGCGTCAAAATCGAAATTACACAAGGTGATGAATTTTTCATGCTTGACGGCGATGCAACAGATGGATATGGAGCTCTTCAGTTAGGACCAGGTAAATACAATGTTTACATAGCAGTGAAAGCAAAATCACCAAAGTACGAATATCCAAAAACTGATATCACTGGTTGGGTTCAGGCTTTTGATAATGTTGGACAGTTATGGTATTACATAGACGTAGGAGATGTAACTGTATCAAAAGGGAAGAACAAATGGACTGATGCAACTGATCTACTTTTTGTAAATACTGACGAGGATACATTTGACTTTTTAATAGGAAATGAAATAGACTACATAACAGACCACGACCTAGGTATGTGGGTATTTGACTATATGAGCGGACTTGACAGTTGGGCTCCAGTAGATGAAGAGGGCAACTTAATATATGACTTATCTGATCTTGCGTACTTCTGGCAGTTTGTGAACTCTGGAAACAAGCTAATACAAGTAAGATTCTATCCAATGAATTAAAACACTATCTCTTTTTCTTTTTTTTTTAAAAATTTATTGGCAATCCTATAAAATATTTATTGATATTGTTAAATTTTAGATTTATATTTACAGCTACATTTTTAAAAGAGAATCTATTTAAAGTTAGTAAAAAACTTTTGAGGATATTTTATGAAAGAAGGATATTTACAACTAAAAATCTCAGAATTAAATGATAAATGTAAAAAGATTGACCAGATGATTTCAATGGAGAAATCAAAAATTGAGTTACTGGAACAAAGATCAGGAGGACTTAAAGAACTAATTAAAAAACTTCAGGATTTAGATGATTTCAAAGATAATTTATTGAAAGAAATTCAAAAAGAAAATAAAACACTCATTGAAGAAGAAACAAAAACTATATCTAATAAAGTTTCAAAAGAAATAGAAAATTTATTAAAAAGCAAGACAAGGGAAATCGAAGACGTTCTAAATTATATGAAAAGCCGTGAAGATGAAATTAATAAACAGACGGTAATGATTTCAGAATTAAATGAAAAGATAGGATATTTATTGAATTATAATAACTTTCTTATGATGAAACTGGTAAACAAAGCAATTCTTTCAGATAGAGAAGTTAATGAAATGCATATAAGGTCTTCTAAAAAATCAAAATAAAATTAATAATTAATTTTTTTTTTCTTTTCCAAAAATGTTAATATAATCATTTATGATTTATAGTTTGGCGATGGAATGGACAATCATTTTTTATTATTTGGAATAATAGTTGTTTTAGTTTTAACTTTACTAAGTGGTTGCTTTGAGAACGATTATAATGACGATAATTACAGCTCAGGTCAGATCTGGGAGCTTGTTGATGATCAATCTGGGCAGACCGCGACTTTAACAGTTGACTCCTCTGGTTATTTTACTGGTAGTGGTTGGGTAGGAGGTGGTTCTGGAGGAATTCCATCTTATAATATCTACATTACAAATGGTAGAATGATTGGAACCTCAATTACTTTTGATGCAAGTGCATCTTATAACAATGGCGATGGGACTATTTCAGCAACTGGAACTGGTTCATTGAATGCAAATTTTCCGCAAGCAACAACTGGCTCTGGTGCATGGTCTGGAACTATTTCAGACCCTCTTGGGAATAGACCTTTTACAAACAACTGGCAAGGAACAAAGATATCTGGTGGTAATCAATTTACACCCTTTGAAGAATTCGATTTTGATGTTGATGTTGAGCCGCATATTGTGAATATCAAACAAGGGGAGATAGCTACTATAAATGTTACTGTAAACCTAATAAGAGGTACTTCACAGTCAGTACTATTAACTTTTACTGAGTGGGGGTCTGATTTTGGTATTAATGCTACTCTTGGAAAATCTATAGCTTCACCAACTTATAAAACTAAGCTTTATATAAAAACCACCTGTGAAACACCTGCAGATCAATATCTTTTTACAGTTCGAGGTGAGACCGCAGGGACCTATAAAACAAGCGTTGATTCGGCAAATATAATAGTTGAGGAAGATAAGGATTGCGGGTCTATTTTGCCGCCTGGAGTTCCTTCAAAACCTAAGAGTTTGCTTGCAAGTGACGCAGAATATTATAGTATATATCTTGCCTTTCAGAGTTGGGATTTTGATTTTAATAGTCTTTTTGAAACATACTCAAATCAGGGACTTGCTTACAATTGGGAGGCGATGTGGATTGGTAGTGAAGATAATGTTGAACATAGGGTTTATCTTGATAGAATAGGGGATAGCTGGAGGCCAAGGAAGATCCCAGCCTAAAAATCTTATTTTTAGTAATATGTTTTTATTCTAAATTTACTATTTTTTTTAAAAAATATTGTAAATAACAATTTTAGAAAATATTTAAATGCTAATATTATATTATAACATATAATTATAATTGTTGCTTGGGGGCGGAGAATATGAGAAAAAAGATATACATTACTTTCATAACAATAGCAATATTTATTCTTTTTATGGGAACCAGTCTTTTCCCATGTATTAGTGGTAAAACTTCTGAAAATAATGGTATCCAAATACAAACTAATAATGACAAAATAAATAATATTTTTTCTGATAAAGGGAATGATTATTGGTTACAAACGACTGATGAAGATTTTAACAGTGGAGAAAAAATTGACATAAAGGTAAGCAATGATTCATTTTTTTTAAATAGAACAATATATGAAATTGATCTTATTGATGATGAGTCATTTGAAAATGAATGGCCACCATTATACTGGCGTTCAAGTGGAGAGTGGAATAAAGAAGGTGATAGAGTAAATTCAGGAGCGTATTCTGCGGATTGTGATGGAGGGTTTGCTCCAATATCAGCAAATTTGGAAACACTTCGTATGGATTGTTCAATTCAAAATATTTCCGAAATTTATGTTTCTTTTTGGGGTTATGATGAAGGATCCGATGAAGGGGATTATTATTTAGATTACTTTAATGGTGATAATTGGAATGAAATAACTAGGCTTGATAATTTTGGAGAAGGATACTGGGAATATTACTATGATATAATTACAGATCCCCAATATTTTGTAAAAGAATTTAGTGTTAGGTGGCGTGTAAATCAATTAGTTATTGGAGAACACGTATATGTTGATGATGTAAATATCGGTATAAAGCAAGAAAAATTTGCAATGAGCGGTAGTCTGATTTCACAATCTCATGACACTATAAAATTATCACCTGATTATTCTGAAATAAAAGTAAATAAATCTTTACCTAGTGGTACATCAATAACTACATGGATGAGAGCTGCTGATACAGAGTTAGAATTAGAATATGCTTCCTGGTATACAGATATAAATCAAGTACCAAATAAAAGATGGATTCAATGGAATGTACAACTTGATGGAGATGGAAACTATACACCAACTGTATATGATGTAAATATTTCATGGACATTTGCAGATGATGAAATTCCCCCCTTCATAGAAATAACAAATCCGGAGTTGGGCTATTTATATTTTAACTTAGCAGACCTTATTGAATTTAAAATTCTATTTAGATTTCCTTTTTTCCCTATAATAATTATTGGTAGAATAAATATTGAAGTTACCGCTTATGACAATGAATCTGGTTTAGAAAAAGTAGAATTTTATATAGATGATGAATTAAGATGGGAAGATCCTGATAAACCATATAATTGGACTTGGACAGATAATGTTGTATTTTTCCCTTATACAATTACAGTGATTGCATATGATTACTATGGAAACCAAAATTCCGAGGAAATAAAGGTGTGGAAGATTTTCTAATCTTAATCAAATTTGTTGAAACAAATTAAAACTTTTATTTCTATCAAAATTATCAAATTTCAATGTTTTTTAATAAAATATATTAAAGGTTAAAGTTTTTTTTCAAATAAATTTATATATTATAAATTTAATGTATATATTGTATTAATTAAAATTATAAATGAAAAAATCTTAACAAAAATCCTTAGTTTTAGGGGGCAGGAAGGTAATATATATGAATAGAAATAAGAAAAAAATAGTACCAATAATAATTGTGATGATATTTCTAGGTGTAGCAATATCATCTGGTGTAAATGCATCAGATCCAATAGGTCTGCCTAAACAAAATACATCAGATCCAAAAGTTCTGCCTAAAACTGCATCTGTCTGGATGCCTGGAATAACTGAAGATGATTATAGAGTAAGCTTTCAGGTTACAGATGAACAGCTAGTCGAAGCAAATCAAACAATACGTGATTTAACAACAACACTTGAGCAGGCAACCGGAGATTTCAGCCCAAATGGAAAAGAAATTAATTCTGATGAATGGGCAGTAATTAAGGAGAAAGCAAATATAGTAATCGATTATTTGCATTATCTCATTGGAGATGGTTTCCCATATGAAGAAGCAAAGAAAACAGTTAATAGTGTCATTGGAAGGCTTTTTGGTCCATTATGGTGGTTACGTCAACCAATACTCAGTGTAGGTTTCGGTTTTATCGTAGTACCATTCTATGAATATGAGACATTTATAGGTAGAATGTTTAGACCTGTAAATATTTGGTATCTATATGGATGTTCAGTATCAGTTCGACCAAATCCATTTAGACCATTTGTACCATATGGTAAAATAGGTTTACACAGGGTCAGATCAATGCTATTTCAAGGGTTGCTTGTTGACTTTGGGAAACTTGGATTTGAAAGAAGAATGGGTCCACAACTATTAATTGGATATGGATTCAACGGAATAGTTAAATAATATTATATTATAAATCAAGGGAAAAATATTTAAATAGTTAAATAATATTAAAATTTAAATTAATGAAAAAATATTTAACTAGAAATATCATATATAATATTGAAATATGGCTTAAATCATGCTACATATCAAGTAGCAAAAACCTGATTTATATAAAGGGAGGGTTTAAATGAAAGGAAATATCATAAAAAAAATGATACCAATAAGTATAATTTTATTATTATTAGGAACAGCTCTTGTGCCAGTAGTTTCTGCAGACGATCCAAAGGATGATACAGAGGAATTAACTGTCTGGATGCCTGGAATAACTGAAGATAATTTTTCCCTTCAAATGCAAATTGAAAAAGCCGAAGCAGAGATGGTTAATGACTCTATAGATGTATTTATGGGATTAATAGAAGGTGTCAAAGATCCAAATAGTCCTGGTGGAGAAAATATAATATCTGAAGAGTGGGGGAATTTACTAGACAGTATGAACTCAATAATTTATACAGTTCAGGATATAGTTGGTGATGATTTTCCAGAAATCGATGTTGAAGAATTTACTCAAGGAATAGTCTTTTCACTTCTTAATCCATTTAAATGGTTTATGCGTTCTGGAATACTAAGTATAGGTAGAGGTTTTGCATGGATACCATTTTATGACTATGAACAATTCTTTGGTTTTATGTTTAGACCTATTTTTGTAACCCACATGCTTGGTTTTTCTAGTATGTTTCATTTTAATATAATTCCACCCAGGTTGGAATATGCTGACAGAATCGGTTTATATAGATATGTTACGATTGGTTTTACAGGTCTATTCTTAAATATAGGAGACCTTGGTCGTGAAAACTTCGTTGGACCTGTTATATTAATGGGAAAAGGCTATAATGCACTAGGAAAGGATTTTCCATAAAAAGTCTAAATAACAGGTTTTAAGAGTAATTCCTTCTCTTTTTTTTATTTTAAAATTCCTATTTCTTTTTCAACTTCAAAAAGTATTTCACAGGATTTAACAAGTTCTTTCATTTTTGTATGATCAGGATATAGTGGTCTATCTTCATCTAAAAAATCAACATATTTTCTTATGACTTCTTTTGCTTTTGTAACTCCTCTACCAAATTTATAGTCACGAAAGTCAAGAGCTTGTGCAGCAGCCATAAACTCAATTCCCAATATCCCATAAGCACAATCAAGGATTTGGAAATTTTTAATTGCAGTATTCATACCCATCGAGACAAAATCTTCTTGATCTGCAGCAGCAGGTATTGATTGAATAGACGCAGGATTTGAAAGAATTCTTTGTTCAACAATCAATGTATCTGCAGTATACTGGGAAAGCATCATCCCAGAAAACATTCCAGCACCTTTTGTTAAAAAAGCTGGAAGACCTGCACTTAACGCAGGATTGTTAAGCCTGTTCATTCTCCTTTCAGACATAACACTTACCATAGTAATTGCAGCACCTGCCATGTCCATAGGAAGGGATACTGGAGATCCTTGAAAGTTTGCACCTGAAAGTTGAAGATCCTCATCTGGGAAAAATACTGGATTGTCCCCGACACCATTAAGTTCAATTTCAACCTGGGATTTAGCATAAGCAAGAGCATCACGAGCAGAACCAATCACCTGTGGGGTGGAGCGCATAGAATATGCGTCCTGGATTTTACATTTAATATTTCCCTCTTTTAAATCACCGTCTTTAATCAATTTAAAAATATTATTAGCACTTATTATCGCGCCCTTAAAACCACGTGCTTCATGTAACTTTGGAGTGTACGGTTTCATATTTGCCTTAAGTGCCTCAAGTGACATTGCAGTAGCAATTTCTGCTTGTTTTAACCAAATGCTGGCGTCATAAAGAAAAATCGCACTCATTGCAGTAAGTAGATTAGAACCATTAATAATTGCAAGACCATCTCTTGCATGTAAACCAGGGGCAGAAATTCCTGCTTTATTCAAAGCTTCATTCCCATTTAAAAGTTTACCCTTATAGAATGCCTTTCCTTCTCCCATCATTAGTAAAGCAATCTGAGACATTGGGGCTAAATCACCACATGCTCCAACTGATCCTTTTTGGCACACAAAAGGAGTTACCCCCTTATTGAGCATATCAGTAAGAGTTTGAGTTATTTCAAGACGGCATGCTGATTGACCATGGGCATGTACATTTACCCTTGATACCATTGCACCTCTAACATATTCAATAGGAGCTGGTTCCCCAATTCCTGCTGCATGATTATAAACTAGATACTTTTGAAATTTTTTTACTTGTTCGTCAGATAAAACTACTTCTGAAAATTCCCCAATTCCTGTGTTTACACCATACATTATCTCTCGATTTTTTATTTTTTCCTCAAGGTTTGCTCTGCATTTATTAATTCGATTTATTGCATCAAAATCTAGTTTAACTTTCTCGTTTTGCCTCGCAACCTTTACTAATTTTTCGATTGTAAGGTTTGAGCCATCTAAAATAATGGTCATTTTTACCTCCCTTATTATGAAGATATAACTTAGATTTTCTGTATTAGGTGATTGTGTATTAATTTTTCCAATTTTAAATCAAAATCTTCAAACTAAAACTTAAATATTACCTCTTTTCTTAGGGGTGTGAGATAAATATGAATTTAGAGGAGATATTTTCTTCAATAAGCCAGAGAATAAATGATGCTTTTGGTTTTTCTGACCAAATTTATGGAGAGTTGATATGGTCAACAATAATATTGATATGCTTTTTGATATTTGGTTGGATTATTGAACATATCTTTGAACATTACTTTAAAAGACTCGCAAAAAAAACAAAAACTAAACTTGATGATGAAATTATTAAAAACGTAAAAAGACCAATATATGTTTTAGTATTGTTTTTTGGACTGTATTTTTTTATACATAATATAAGCCTTATTGGTCGGTATGTAGATCAAACTTTAATTGATAATATATTCCTGCTCATCGAACTATTATTGGTTGCTTTTATTTTTACAAGAGTTACAAATGTGCTTTTTGCATGGTATGCAGAAAGACAAGAAAAAAGAAAGAAAAAAAGTCAGCATATATTGTTTGTTTTTAGGGGAATATTTAATGCAATTGTATATCTAATTACACTTTTTATTTTCATGGGTATTGCAGGTATTGATTTAACAGGACTTGCAATAGGTGGAGCGGCAACTGCAATTGTTATTGGATTTGCTTTACAACATGTTCTTTCTGACTTTTTTAGTGCCTTTTCCATTTATTTTGATCGTCCTTTTGAGATAGGTGATTACATTGTTGTAGGTGAATATTCTGGAACTGTTAAAAAAATTGGAATGAAATCAACAAGAGTCCAGTTACTACAAGGAGAAGAGCTTGTTTTGCCAAATTCAGAGTTGACAAAAACAAGTGTTAGAAATTTCAAAAAAATGAAAAAAAGAAGGATTAATTTTTCATTTGGAGTGACATATGATACACCAACTAAAAAGCTTAAAGAAATTCCAAATATAATTAGATCAATAATAGACTCAGAAAAATTAGAAGATGTTGACAGACTTGATAGGGTTCATTTTTCAGAGTTTGGTGATTTCAGTCTTAATTTTGATGTGGTCTATTATATGAAAAGTCAAGATTATGTAAAATATAAGGATACTCAACAAGAAATTAATATAAAAATTAAAGAAGCATTTGAAAAGGAAGGCATAGAAATGGCCTTCCCAACTCAAACAATCATACTAAACAAGTAAAATCTTCAAGATTTTACTAATATTTTTTCTTTTAAAATTATAAGACTTCCAGTTCTATTATGTTTAAGATTTATATGTTGTCTTCCAGAGCGATTTGCCCTCCAACTAGTAAGTGACTTTTTACCAGTAGCTCCACAGATCATACATTTCCATTTTCTATTGGCAGGTTTATAATTACCTCTCATTAGAGAAACTGAAGGTAGTAATTAATATATAAAAAATAAGAAAACGTTTGGTAAAAACCAAACAATATTACAAATTTATCATTTCAACAGATATATCTTTATTTATTTCAATTAAGGCTCCTTCACCACGTTTTCCCATACTGCAATTTACAACAGTTGTTTTTGCAATATTTGTAAAACCTGGATTTTCGTGAATATGACCACATAATACCAAACGAGGTTTATATGCATCAATAAGTTCTCTAAGTTCTTTTATTCCTCCATGTTTTCCTAAAAAAATTTTGTCCTGAGCACCATATGGAGGCTCATGGGATATAAGAACACTTGATTCATCAAGTAATTTTTTTTCTTTTATATCACTTATCTGAATAGGATCTAATCCATTTATACCTACAAAAGGAATTCCTTTTTTAACAACTCTTTTCATTTCAATTTTTGTAGCTTTACTTTCATCAATTCCTAAATTTACATCAGCAGTGTCAATATTTCCTTTTAAAGCTAAAGTATCAACAGGTATTTGGTCTAAAAAATTTTTTGCAAGTTCTGCTGGACCAAATTGTGTTATATCACCACATATTACAACAAGGTCTGGGGAATACCTTTCAATATTTTTCAAAACAAGGTTTAACCGATATTGGGAACCATGTATATCTGCAACAGCCAGTAATTTCATAATTTTTAATTCTCCAATTATAACTAGGTAGGAACTATTTGATTTTCATAAATGGATTTCAAATAATCAAATTTTTCTTCAAAAATTGCTGCTTGTTTTTGAATTATTATTTCTGCCTCATTTATATCCATATCCTCAACTTCTTTTGCATAACTTACAAATCTTCCAATCCACAGTGTTTTTAGACAATCAAGAATTTGATACTTTTCAGCATCAGTTTTCATTTCCTTCCATTTTGCAGCAAAAATATAAACAATTTCAGCCCAAAATTCTGAATCAAATTTTCCATCTTGTGAGATTATCTTTTCTAATTCTAAAAACACATTATTAGGTAGATAATTACCCAAACATTCTTTTGATGAATAAAATTCAGATTTAAAGGTTTTTTTCATTTCAGGTATATTTACTCTAACCGGTATTGGTTTCTGACTAAAACATTCTCTATGATGTTTTGAACGCCATAAAATTGGCTTTGACTTCCAATGGTCTTCATAATATTTTGCTAGTTCAAACATACATCCAGTAACCTTTCGAAACATAGGAATTAAAAATTTTTCAGGCTCAAGATAATGATTGGTTGATTCATGAATTTTTAAAGAAAAGAGTCCTTCTTTAACATACATTCCTTCTGCTGCAGCTACAGTTAATATAAAGATATCAATACCAAAATCAGGTGGAAAAAGAGGATGATTTCTTAATAGTTCATAAAGATTTCTAGATATCGCATACTCTCCAGCAATTGGTTGTCTAATATCTATGCCATATAAAGCCCTTGTAAATGGATATACCAAATTATTAGTTATTACTCCATCATTTTTATCCCTTATATAATAAGGAACTGTTAGGTCTGCTCTACCATATACAATGGGATTTACTATTGTTTGAATCCAACCAGGTTTAACACTGAGAAGATCCCCATCTATTAGTACAACAGATTTTGCTTCTGATTCATGAGCTATCTCAAAGATTGTCATAATACCAGCACCCTTACCCCCTTTTGCAATATCGTTTGTAATTATTGTTTCAATTGTATTATAAGGTTGGAAAAGATCAATTGCTTCATTAGTTTGATCAGCTGATTCCGCTCGACAAACAACAATTGCTTTTTTATTATCTGGAAAATATCTATAAAGTCCTTCATTTATGACATTTAAGACATTTAAAACAGTTACTTCAACATCCTTACAAAGTACTCCAACGATAATATCCATTGGTTTCATTTGTTTACATTTATTTATTAATTCTGGTTTTAAACTTATTCCTCTATTCCAATCTTGGTTCATGTAAATCTCCTTGATTATTTATTTTCATTAATTACAACTTCAAGTAATTGTTCTCTAATTTTCCTTCGTGCAGATAGAGTTCTTAACCAGTCTGGTATTCTTGTTCCAACTGGTTTTCTCATATAACTAAGACCTGCGTCTAATATCTCTCTACTAAATTTTTCAACAATTGTTTCTTCTAGATGCCTATCATATTTTAAATTATTAAAATGAGCATCTGCATGATATTTTCTAATACTGTCGATAGCATGTCTAATATACAAAACCCTAAGTGATATCAGTAACTCTCTTGATATCTCTATGTGGTCTTCTTCAATTAAAACTCTTAAAAGTGTTTTAAATATATCCCTAGACATTTTAATTAGACCTTGGTCTTCTCCTCCAAGTTTTTGATGTTTATGATCATAAAAGCCAAGATCTGTTTGACATATGTTTTTTTGAGGTATATTTCTGTACATTTCTGCCATAATTCCAATTTCAATTCCCCAATCCCCCGGAATATCTACATCTCTTGCAAGATCACTTGTTAATGCAAACTCACCAGATATTGGATATCTAAAAGAACGTAAGAATCTAACAAATCTTGTTTCTTTTCCAATATTATCAATAAATGCTCTTAATAGAGGATTAAGAAATAACCTAAATACACGACCAAAGATTATTCTTCTCTCTAAATTTACTCTTGCATAATAACCTTTATTAAATTTAAAATCAAGTTCAGGTTCAATTATTGGATAAACTAATCGAGTTGGTATATTTTCGTCATAAAAAAGAATATCTGCATCATGTAGGACTATTGCATATGACTTGATACTAGCAATTCCCATAGCAAGCCAAACATCTCTTCCTTTTCCAGGGTATCTTAAAAGATTGATCCCTTCTGATTTTAATCCTTCTAATAAATTTTCTACATTCGGTCCATTACACCACATAATTAATTTTGGAATTTTAAGATCTTTAAAAAATCTCTTTACTTCAATAAATTGTTTTTCGTTTTTTGCGGCAAGTGGAATAACCACTTCATTAAGGTAATCACATTTATTCAAACCTTTAATAATATTTGATAATGCTTCACTTTTTACCTCCCTATATAGCATTGGTAATATTAATGAGACAGGTCGTTCGACAGAGGCATCTTTTACACTTTTCATAAGTTTATCATTGTTAACACATAATTCATGAAGTGTAGTTATTTCATCTTGTCTAATATCCATACAATCTCCCCTTAAATATAATTTAATATTATTTTCATATCATTTGTTACAACATCTGCATTTTTCTGAACTTCTATAGATGCATTAAATGCTATTCCGAGTCCTGCTTTTTTAATCATACTAATATCTACTTTTCCATCACCTACTGCTATTGACTCTTTTATTCTTATATTTAGTTTTTTGCAGAGTTGTTCCAACACATGGCTTTTACAGATAGAATATATCTTACCGTTGTATGTGTCTCTTATTAAATTTTTATTATGAATTTCTAATTCACCTGTGATAATACCATTATTAATTATAAGATTATTGGCAAAAGCATAATCAAAACTTAATCTATCTTTTATATCATTTGCTAAAAATAAATAACTATCAGTTGCAATTGCTGTGATTATTTTTTTTTCTTTGATTATTTTGATAACATACTCA
>SMTZ1_10005976_pt1 | contig 12249 bp, 8 predicted proteins | sample DeeMarSWOR136_30_FD_25667 | JGI IMG/M metagenome (IMG submission 25667) | reverse complement strand
TCTCAGCCTTAAAAACATTCAAATCGCTACTGAATTCCACGCTGAAAGCCCCGGTCTTATTGCCCATAATCTCCAGTGCCTTGTCCCAGTAAGGGATAGAACTGTGCCTGAAACCCTGGCAGAGATTAAAGACCAGCAGCTTTCTCGGTTTGGCCGGTTCGACGACCGCCTTTGTCGGCATAGCTTCTTCCATTTTTTTGATTTCCTCTTCGGATACGCCACGCTGTCGCTGTGCTGACACCGGTGAAAGATTCATCATACTGACGCACCATACTGTAAATAAAATGATACAAATCGTTTTAAACCTTTTCATCGCTTGAGTTCCTTTCTATTTGTCAAATGCGGCATCAAAAGCCACCTGCGAAGGTCTGAAGTCCGCTGCTTTAATAAACTCGCAGGCCTCCTGTGCCCCGTGCTCACGATCCATGCGGCTGTCCTCCCACTCGATGGATAGCGGCCCTTTGTACCCAATATCATTCAACGCGACAATAATCTCCTCGAAATTGATGTCACCGTGTCCGATGGAGCGGAAATCCCAGTACCGGCGCGGATCACCGAATTCTGTATGTCCACCAAAAACACCCACGGTCCCATCACCATGACCCCACCAGACGTCCTTCATATGAGCATGAAAGATACGGTCGCCAAAAATACGGATAAACTTGACATAGTCAACCCCCTGGTAGCCAAGGTGGCTTGGGTCGTAGTTAAAGCCAAAGGCCGGATGGTTGTTGAGAGCCTTAAGTGCACGTTGTGCTGAAGCAGTGTCCATGGCGATCTCCCCTGGATGAACTTCGAGGGCAAACTTTATGCCCAGTTCCTTAAAGGCATTAAGGATAGGCCTGAATCTTTTGGCGAAATCTTTGTACCCTGCATCTATTGTGCCTGGTACAAGTGGGGGGAATGGGTAATTTAGATGCCATATTGAACTGCCTGTAAAACCGATGACAACATTTACGCCGAGCTTTTTCGCTGCCTTAGCCGTATCAATGAGTTTTTTTGCTGCTCTTTTTCTAATGCCCTCCGGTTCACCATCGCCCCAGACATCTTCCGGTAGAATTGCTTTGTGACGTTCGTCGATATTGTCACACACACTCTGGCCTGCTAAATGTGTTGAGATAGCAAACACTTTAAGGTCGTACTTTTTCAACAACTCTCGCCTTGCTTTGCAGTAGCTTCTGTCCTTCAGAGCCTTATCCACATCAAAGTGGTCACCCCAGCAGGCTAATTCCAAACCATCGTATCCCCAGCTTGATGCCTTTTTAGCCAATTTTTCCAGTGGCAAATCCGCCCACTGGCCGGTAAATAATGTAACAGGTCTTGCCATAGTTTTCTCCTTTATAGATTCAATAGAGATATAAACTGAACTTTACCCTTTGTTATTAATTCTTTTCCAGTTACTTTACAAGTTTTGCATATGGAAAGAAGACCTAAAGCTTTTTAGGTTCCAAACCCAGACATCTTTACTTCTCCACTTTCGGCATATGTATCTATTCTGTCTATGGCCTCGCGCCACTGTGCCTTGGTTCCTTCGTCAAAACCACCTTCCTCAATGCGTTTACCAATAGCGTCTCTTGTGTACTTCTTAAAATCCTTTGGCAAACGTGTCAGTTTCCCTGGCAATTGCATCACTTCCCCCATAACTTGAACTTCCCTTTTCGCTTTACTTCCCGGTTCCAAGAAACAGCTAATACCATCTACAAACCCATCAGCATAGATCTCAATCAAGCGATGGTTAACACTCAGAACGGGGCCGTATAAACACAACCACAACTTATCTGAAGTAGGTTCTCTGTTGTGTTCGCAACACTGTGCAAGAAAATATAAAATCATTAGCCCTTGGTTTGAACAGTCTGAAATATTTAATTTGAATGTTTGACCTTCTAAGTCCGAGCTTGGACTACTAACACGTCCACCTGTTTGAAGGAACTTAACTATCGAAAGCGAACTCTCTTCCATTGAAGCTGCTTTCGTAGTGAGAACGCCCGCCTTTTCGACAATTAGATGTGATGCCTCAGAGATGAGGTTCCTCATCTCCACCACATTCTGCTGAGATTGGATACTGCACACAAAAGTATAAACAATCGCTACAACAGCCAAAACTATCGATGCTAAGGCACTTGCGAAACTAATATAGCTTACTATCTCATTCCCTTTGCCTCCTAACCAAAAAGTGGTTACTGCTAATAACAAAAGCGCGCCTAAAGAGACAGCCCACCAGAAATAAATTCTCCAATTTACAGTTGCTCCGCTCATTGTAAGTCCTTTTTCATGTTAAACAATTTCCTTCGGCATATCTCACAGATAATGTCACAGGTCTTGCCATTTGTTATTCTCCTTATTTGATAGTGAGCATCTTTATATTCACAAAAGTTCTTCCCTATGTTGTTAATTTTGCAACGGTTCGATCCAGATATTTCTGAACCAGATTTCATTGCTGTGGTCCTGCAGCAGAATCGGTCCCGGGTCAGGTCCTTCTATCTGTCCGGCGCCGGTTTTATTGGGAATCGTAACATTCCTGTGAATCAGGATTCCGTTATGCCAGACCGTTATTTTCGCGTTCTCGAGCTTTTTCACATACGGATCCTGGCTATCGAACCGAGCCGCACGGAATATAATGTCATAGCTTTGCCATTCGTTCGGTCTCGCACAGGCGTTCGTATCCGGCGCTTTGAACATATATATAGCACCGCAGTCATTGTCCTGCGGCTCGAGGCCGTAGGAATCGAGTATCTGTACCTCGTATCGGCGTTGAATGTAAACGCCGCTGTTGGCTCTGTACTGGCCGCTGACTCCGGCGTCCAGCTGCGGCAGCTTGAATTCCAGGTGCATCTTGAAATCTCGGTAGTTATCTCTGGTCATAATGCTGCCGGTCCCGGGCACAATTTTCATTACCCCGTCTTCAATCTCCCAGCCGATGGGTTTTTGATTTTCTCCGATCCAGTGTGAAAAATCGCTGCCGTCGAAGAGCATAACCGCACTGTTGGATTTATTAAGGGTAATTTTGACTTCGGGCGGCTCTGCATAATCTTTCCATAATCTCTCGTTATCCTCGACGTTCGCCTTGCCCTCATGCACATAAAAGCGGTAACGGAAGACATGGTCCTCGCCCGGTTTCATTTCCCATTCGCCCAGAACCGACGGACAATAAACGAAATAAACGTAGTTCGGATCGGGTATGATACGCATCGGCTCAGGATGTTGGAAGTTGTTCGGGTTGCTCATTATCGCCACACCTTCCCATTGCCCGTCTATACTGCCGGACATATCACACCAGCGGACCCGTGTCCCATTTGCATCAGCGAGAGTCTTACCCTCGTTTGTCAGATATGCGGCGTTTGGGCCGCTCCACTGTAGGGCACCACGATATGAGAACCCGCCATAGTGCCACTTGTCCTGATGAAGGGGAATATCTGTGATGTTCCTCTGGGTCGATTTGAAATCCCATAGCCAGTAGCCCTTCTCAGGCCCGCCGATATTATAGACCCGGATATCCCAGATTTCTTTGAGTATCACCTTCTCACCGACCGAGGTCTTCAAAGCTACGTGGTCCTGCTCGACCTGAAAGCCACCATAGACAGGCCCTTCGGTCGTTGAAATAAATCTTGAAAAACGAATCGTCCCTGTGCCGTCATCGATATTCCAGAAATCGACCAGATTGCCTTCGTATTGAGTATGCGTCCATGGCATCCATATCCCGAAATGATGGATATGGTCTTTAGGGTGGATTTCGGTCAAAATATTACCTTTCGTGGACCAGATCGGATAAATAAAACCGCTTCGATTTAACAGTAATCTATTTTCTTCCGGCACTTTCCCTATATTCTCTGGAGCCGGCATAACTGCATGGTAATAGCTCAATATCCGATTCTCATCACGTTGTAAAGTCAACCTCTTGTTATCCTTCCTTGCCTCAATATGAGTCAACGAAGCATTATCGGAATTGGGATAAAGTTCGAATATTCTTTTACTTCCGGCTTCGGTCCTTCCCGGAAGAATAAACCACAGCTTTGGCGGACTGCCGGCCTCGATTTGAACCGGAACGCGGTTCTTTTTAGAATCGCTGACCTCGAGTAAATAATATTGAGCATTGGTCAAACCGAGCGGAATCCCATCCAGAGCAACCGATACGGGCGTATCGATCCGGGTGTATGAACCGGCATCGACGGTGATAGTGGCGACAGGCCCGGCCGTGGCCGGCGTTTGCGGCAAAATTACACAAGAAGATATTAAAAGAAGGATTATCATGTTTACCAGAATCGAGATGAGCTTTTGCATCGTTGTTCTCCAGTAAATTACGGATTCCCATTTTGCATTAATTCGCAAAATTGGGTCCCGATGGCATAACGACCACCAATTTTGTGGATAAGGAACCACATTTTGTAGCTAAAAAGCCCGTCCGTCAAGCATTATCTAACAGAATTTCACACTTTGAAGGACCCAAAGAAGCTTTTTACTTCAACTTTTTCTTGTTCTTGCTGTTCCAATGGTTTGAAAATATCTATATTCTTTCATTTGTTATACCAATAACGGCGGGCAGGTTCGGAATCGAATAATTTCATGCTTTCCTACGTGACTGCAGTTAAGAGACATACCTATACTCGAATCAAGGAAGTTAATAACAGAGTATTATATATATTTTAAGTCAGGATAATAGAAGGGCAAATCCTCCATACCGTTTTAGCAAATGGCCGATTATGAATGCGGATGAGAGGAGTCGAACCTCCACGGGCCAAAGCCCACAGGCACCTGAAGCCTGCGCGTCTGCCAATTCCGCCACATCCGCTGCGTCTTCATCCTTCGTAGTAAATACTACGGAGAACGGATCGGGCTTATAAAAAGCTCCACAAAACTTAGATCTTTGAAATTGCCAATATTAGCAATTTTGGACGTAAGGTCAAGGATATTTTCATCCTTCTTAATCCCGAAGGGATGCATCCCGGCACTACGGAGAACGGAAGTATAAATACTTACAGTTTCCGACTTTCAAGTCATTTTCTTTTCATTTACATAGAATTAAAGTGTCTAAAGTTGAAAGTACCTAAAATGGCTAAAACCATAAATTTACACTTTAGTTCACTTTAGAAACTTTAGATTACTTTAGTAGATAAAACGTCCCATAAATCGAAATTGGTACCCTTCAATCGGGAAACTCCCCCGGAGGTTTCACCGAGACCATCGGAGCGGTCAAAAGGGTCGCAATTGCCATATCATCTTATATGATAGATACTTATATTTCATTTTGGGCCTTCGGTTTTTCGATTTGTTTGTCATTGTATTCGATGTTCTATGATATCGTTTTGCTAAATTTACGTTAATTCCATCGGCTGATTGTTCGAATAAACAATTCGGCTCGGATATTTTTAATTGCTGCGCATATAAAAAGAAGCGAGCTTTTTTGTTTTTGGCTGTTTTTGTGATATATTTTAGATAGAAAGCGAGTAACTACAGCAAGATTAAGTGGAGGTAATGGTAGTCGAATGGATTCTGTTCAGACTATCTCTAAAATCCCTGGTGCTCAAGAAAGCTTGTTTTTCGGCGAGCTGCTCGTGGCCAAGGGTTTGCTGAGCAGAGACGAGCTTCTCGATGTGCTGAATAAGCAGCGTGAGCACGGAGGCCGGCTTGGCGAAGTACTGCTTCGGCTCAAGATGCTAAGTGACGATGATGTCACTGCGGCATTGGCCGAGCATTTCAGGATGGAATATATTCGCTTCGACGATGTCAGCAAAAGAGATATTATTGATATGGATATCGCCCGGCTGTTGCCGGAGAGTATCGCTCAGCGATTCTGCCTTGTGGCTGTCAGAGAGATCGACGGTAAAGTCGTGATTGCAATGGCGGATCCGCTCAATGTCATCGCAATTGATACCGTCACGCTAAAATTGAAGCGCCAGATCAAACCTGCGATAAGTTCCCCAAAGGAAATTCAGCGGGCAATAGAGTTGATTTATCACGGCTCTGATGTGGAAGAACAGCAGCTTCGCAGTCTTGTCGAGATCGAAATCGGCGATGAAGACAACAAGTCCGATGCAATTATAGAGGAAATCGTCGACCCGGAAGCAAGCGGCGAGGCGGCGGCCAATAAAGCACCGGTTATACGTTTTGTTGACCTGCTTATGAGCCAGGCGGTAAAAAGTCGTGCGAGTGACATTCATATCGAGCCGCAGGAGAATTCCACCGTTGTTCGCATGAGAATTGACGGTGTACTGCGTGACATGGTTCCGCCGGCCAAAAAAATGCAGGCTGCGGTAATCGCCAGAATCAAAATCATCGCTCACATGGACATTGCCGAGCGTAGACTGCCGCAGGACGGCAGGTTCGAAATGAAAATATCTGGCAGGGCGATAGATGTCCGTGTCTCGACAATTCCGACAATATACGGCGAAAAAGTGGTTATGCGAATTCTCGATGCCACTGCCGTCAAACATGAGCTGGATCAACTTGGGCTCGAACCGCGGTATCTCGAAGAGCTTAAAGACATGCTCTCTCAGCCGCACGGCATCATCATTGTCACCGGGCCTACCGGCAGCGGCAAAAGCACCTCATTATACTCGGCGCTGAATTATCTGAAAGACCCTACTAAAAACATCACAACGGTCGAGGATCCCGTTGAGTACCGTCTTGCCGGAATCAATCAGATCCAGGTCAAGCCTGATATCGAACTCGATTTCGCAAAATGCCTGCGGGCAATATTAAGGCAGGATCCTGACATTATTCTGATAGGTGAAATTAGAGACAAGGAAACTGTCGAAATTGCAATAAAAGCCTCGTTGACGGGTCACTTGGTCCTGAGTACGTTTCATACGAACGATGCGCCCAGCGCGATCAGCAGGCTGCTTTATATGGGTATCGAGCGTTATCTGCTTGCTTCGTCTCTGAACATGGTGATTGCTCAGCGGCTGGTAAGAAGGATCTGCGACCATTGTAAGGAACCTGTCACGTTGAAAGAGGAGATTATAAAACGTCTGCATATTGACCCTGAAAAGGCCAAGGATGCCATGTTTCATCACGGCCGAGGCTGTACGGCGTGTGGAGGGACAGGTTATTTGGGAAGATTGCCAATCTTTGAGTTCCTGGTCGTGGATAGCGATATAAAAGAAGCCATGATTACCAATAGCAGTGAGGCCCAGATAAGAGCGGCCTCACGTGCGAAAGGATACGGCGGGTTACTCGAAAGCGGAGCGAGTAAGGTGATGCAGGGCCTGACAACCGCTGAAGAGGTTCTAAGAGTTTCTTTCACGGAAAAAGTCCATTAATTGTGTCGTAAATTAGAAGGATGGATAAATGAAAAGCTATGGATATGTTGCTCGAGATGTAACAGGAGTACAAAAAAGAGGTCTTATACAGGCGGCTGACTCGGGTATGGTACTCGATAGATTGCGCGAGCAGGGATTCACGCCGATTTCTGTTAAGGAAGTAGCAGGTAAGACTACCAAAGTCCGGCGGGCAGCCCGTTCCAAGCGTATAAAATCATCTGACCTCGCCGCTCTTTGCTGGCAATTGACAACTATGCTTGAAGGTGGTATTCCTATAACTACCGCCTTGGACATTGTAAGCCAGGATATATCGCATCAGTATCTTCAAAGGGTTTTACATCAAATCTCGGACAAAGTTAAAAAGGGACAGCCTTTCTCGGAATCTATTGCGGAATTTCCAAAAATATTCAACCGTCTCTGTTGTGCCATGTTATTAGCCGGTGAGACCAGCGGAAATATTGCTGGGGCAATGGGCAAACTGGCGCAGTATTTCGACAATCGCGATAAGTTAGCTAAAAAAGTCAAAGGCGCAATGGCTTATCCCATCTTTGTTATGACTTTTATTGTTATTATCGTCGCATTTATAATGGCTTTCATTGTTCCGAGATTCCGAAAAATATTTGACCAGATCGGCGGTGAACTACCTGCATTTACCCAAGGCTTCATGGCTTTCTATGATGTGCTAGCACACAACCTGCTTTATATTCTCGGTGTTATTGTTTTATTTATTATCTCTATGGCGGTCATATCCAAGACCAAAAGCGGTCATTATACCTTTAGTAAATTATCTCTGCGCTTACCTTTGTTCGGTAAGGTATTCAGCCAGGCATTTATTGTAACTTTTTGCAGGACGACCGCAACTTTACTTACCTCGGGTGTTTCTGTACTTGAGGCGTTCAATATCCTCACCGGTATGACAGATAACGATATTATCAAGTCAGCCATAATGCGGACGAGGGAGCACATCGTTAGTGGTTCCAACATTTCATTAAGTATGGCTGCCGCCGGATTTTTCCCGAATATGGTTGTCAAGATGATACAGGTCGGCGAAGAAAGTGGTTCGTTGCCTTCGGTACTTGAGAGGGCAAGCCAGCATTATGAAAGAAAAGTTGATGCCACTGTCACCACAATGATGAGCCTTCTCGAACCCATAATGATTATAACGGTTGGTGCAGTTGTGTCTGTGGTGGTTATTGCACTATATCTGCCGATTTTCACAATGTCTGACGTATGAAAGAGGTCATGTAATTATAAATGATAATTCAGTCGAATTCAGATTTAGCCGATTTTAATAAAGCACAATTTGGAATACTTCCATATAACATTTTTATAACTTTTTTAGGAGAGACGAAGATGATAAGAAGAAAAGGTTTTACACTGGTGGAGTTGATGGTGGTCATTCTCATCGTCGGCATTCTGGCTGCGGTGGCAATTCCGCTGATGCAGGGCCGCATCGACAAAGCGAAATGGTCCGAGGCAAATGCCACAGCCGGTACAATCCGGACAGCGATTCGTGCTTATGCTGCCGAGACAAGCATTGCCACGGCCCAGACCCTTGCCGGCAGTAACCTCGGTGTCGCTGCTACACAGTCGGTATTAGGATTTAGTGCGACTGATTGTGAAGGTACCTATTTCGAGTCGGATGACTATGTTATTACTGCTGTTAATGGCAACGGAATTGCGACAATTACTGTTAGCGGTGGTAGCAAGGCCGACTCTCCGACCGGTTCATATCAGTTGACAGCAGCTGGAGCCTGGGTCAAACAATAAGAATTGGAATGTATACAGGGACCAACCAATTGTCTTGCAACGAGAAGGTATACGAATAGTCTTGGTCTCTCATATGAGTGAAATACGACCTTCAAAAAAAACAAGGAAGTTAGTTTGATTGTCAAGCGGCCTGAGTCGCTCAAAGTAATTACTTTGAATGAAACAATGGTGGCTATGGTCTTAACGGCCATAGCCACTTTAATTATTAATAGCACCCGATGTTCGGGAAAAAGGTCTGCTGGCTGTTTCAAATTACGACATGTTTCAATCTCTACTCAAGCCAAAAATTCCAGACTCAAAAGTATCTTATAGAATCAAAAAGGCCTATAAAGTACCTTTATTCGGTGTCTGTGTGTGAAATGGAATTTTAAAAGTCGATGTTGTCAGCGAATAAACTGCAATATCCTTGCCGAGTATGACAATCGCAACCGTTCTTCGTGGCTCGGTTATTTACACCCATGGATTCAAAGGTGACGAAACATCGATGTTTTTATGTTAAAGGTATCTTTGGTTCTATAATTAAACTCTTCGTTGATTTGTCCAGCTGTCACGTTTTTTTAATATATACGGAACTCTTTCAGCTGGATTTTTTAATACAGTCAAAACCATTTTGCTTCAAATTTCATCTAATGTCCCATAACTTTTTAAGGACTTCTTAAAATCCATCTAAAATAATTAATCAGCGATAGGTATCTTGTACAATTAAGTAACATAATAAGACCAACCTTATAGAAATTCTCGACAGTTTGTTATTTTTTGGGACGTTTTATCTGTGTAACATACACTTGCCAATATATCCGAAAAGTTTACTACCTTTTCAGTAATTCGCTGTGTCAGATGAGCCGATTTAGATGTTATGAATTTGAGGCGAATACTTAATCTGAACAGGAACGAAGTCTATGGCTTGGATATCGGGACCTCGGCTGTCAAGATAGTTGCTTTGCGTAAGGATGATTCTGGATATAAAGTAACTGCGGCCGGTATTTCACACATAGCGGATCGGCATAATGGTTCACATAGAAAAGGCATTGGACATGACAGTGTCGATACGAACATAGTCGAAGCAATTCATCATTGCTTTACTTCCACCAACCTAAAAGTGGGAAATAAATTTAAGACTAAATTAGCCGTTTGCGGGATTTGCGGGCCGGAAATTGCAGTACGCGATTTTGAGTTTCCTTTGTTATCGAAAGATGAAATAGAAGGAGCAGTATCCTTGGAGGCCGAGCAGGTTTGTCCCTTCAATCCGGAACAGGCTGTCGTTGATTATCAACTGATATCCGATAATGACAACAAAACTAAGGGAATTTTAGTCGCGGCCACCAATACGTTGATAAAAAGTAAAAAACAGTTGGCTCAAAAAGCCGGACTTAAGTGTGTCTTAATGGATGTTGACGGATTGGCACTGTTGAATTGTTTTGACAATTTAGTCAATGAGGATGAGAAATCCACAACGGCAATTCTGAATGTTGGCGGTTCCTATACTACCCTCGCTATTATGAGTGACGATGGTTGGCCATTTATACGTGAAACTGCTCGTGCGGGTGATTATATAGTTGCCCAGATTGCGGAAATGAACAACATGTCATCTGAAAAGGTCAGGGAAACTTTATTCGGCGATTCGACTAACAGCGGGACCGATCTCGGTGACAGTCTGGAAAGGGCTTCTAATGAGGTGATTGCCGATGTATCAGAGACGCTGCGTTTTTATGCAGCCAGTGAAAAATCCAAGCAAATTGAAAAAATATATGTTTGCGGTGGTTTTGCTCCTACGACCGGTTTTGTCGAATTATTGAGTCATCGTCTTGGAATCAAAGCCTGTTTATGGAATCCTTTCGACAGTGTGCTGTTTCATACATCCGATCGATACGGAGACTTTTTCAGGAAACAAGGTCCGGCAATGGCAGTTGCAGCTGGTCTTGCCATGAGGTCTATCGAGAAAAGCTCGTGAGAAATAATATGAGCAACACAGTAATGAAAACTAAGTTCACAATAGATCTCTTAAAAGGGGAGGGTATCCCTTTCAGAAGCTGCCCTGTAAGTGTGGTTTTTGCCGTGATAACCGTCGCTGTACCGATTGTTATCGCAATTGTTTTTGGAGGAATATATTTCCATAATAATGTTATAATGTCCCTGAAGGCCAAGGAAATAACCGTCATGGAGAATAAAATTGACGGATTATCTGATGCTATAAAGCAGCAAAAAACGCTGGAGAGGGAGAAGTCACATTATAATAATTGCCTTTCGGAGGTTAAATCCACATTAGGAAAATTCAATCAGTGGTCGCCGGTGTTGACAACTCTGGTCGAAAACATGCCACACTCGGTCATTTTAACAGAGCTGGAAGTCAAACAGGATACTGTTAAGAAAAAAGTGCCCAAAAAAGAAGATCCCAGCAAGATGGTGGAAATCAGCGCTGCTGTAACAACGATGCGAGTTACTGTCAGTGACAGCTCGCGAACCGACAGTGACCAGGCAGTGAAAGAGTTTCGTGATCATCTTTGTTCTTCAGCGGTGCTTGGTCCGAAGCTTGAAAAGGTCGATGTTTCTAAAGAGTCCGGTAATCTCGAAGGACAGGATATTGTTTATTACATGATTGATTGTGTTTTTAAGACAGGATTATAGCATGGTTGTTCCCAAAGCATTTAGAAAAAATCTTAAAATATCGCTTGTTATATGGGTGGCCTGCGTGGTTCTGTTTGCACTGATTTACATACTCATACTGGGACCGCAGGGTAGAAGTAAAAAAGGGCTCGAAAGCGAATACAACGAGACAAAACAGATGTATGAATTTGCACAAAATGCTGCACGCAAGGAAACCCAGAACCGCTTGCTCGAGCAAATAGAAGACCTTCGAAATGACCTTGAGGTCTTTATTACCAACTTCGATAATTCGGCCAATCTTATATTTGATATAAGTCGAATCGCCCGTGAAAAGAATGTTACCTCGTTGAACGTCGAGAATAAAAATGCAACACCTTCAATAGAAGAAGATGAGTCTGACAATATTTTACAGAGTCGTATTGTTATTAGTTTCAATGCGGGATTTAATCAGTTTGCCACTTTCCTGAATGCGTTAGAGAGACACCAGCCTGTTCTTTTTGTAAACGAATTCAAATTAACGCGTACAGGTAAAAACAAATCTGCATATCAAGTAGAAATGGATGTGGCAGCTCTTATTAAGAAGCAGCAGGATAGTAAAGCCACTGCAAAGTCCAGTCAA
>SMTZ1_10005972_pt1 | contig 12252 bp, 9 predicted proteins | sample DeeMarSWOR136_30_FD_25667 | JGI IMG/M metagenome (IMG submission 25667) | reverse complement strand
AAAGATAGGTGCGAAGTGGGCAACATATATAAGAATGCTTGCCAAGAATGGAACGACGCGGTATATGCTACTTCACCTCACAAACCATGACGCAGGCCGGGATCTTATGAAAGATTGCGTTTGGAAAGTATGTGCCGAAGGTGGTTTTTATGCACGAGCAACTGACAATCCGAACCAACAATATCTTATCAGCCCAGAACCGGATTTAAGACCATTAAAAAGATGGATATTAGATAAACTTTCGAAAGGACCGATTCGCTGGGATGATTTACTTAAAGAACTTCGGGCAGAGATCTGGCGTGCTCCACAACTAAATGGTATGATACGTGAATTAGGACGCTCGAAGGTTATAGATGGTAGAAAATACTCTGGAAGATTTGCACAGACGAACAATCCAGAGTTATTTTTGCTTTAGCAATAAACAGGTGAAAAATGCGATCCCGAATAGAGTGGACAGAATACTCTTGGAATCCGGTAACCGGTTGTACGAAAATTAGCCCCGGCTGCGCCCATTGTTATGCCGAACGCTTTGCAGAAAGGCTAAAGGCAATGGGCAACAGGCGGTATGCACAAGGATTCGATGTTCACATTCATACGGATCTGGTTCTTTCGCCAGTTCGATGGAAAAGACCAAGAGTAATCTTCGTTAATTCCATGAGTGATCTATTTCATGATAAAGTTCCCACTGAATTCATCGAGGAGGTATTTCATACAATGAATCGCTGCCCTCAACATACATTTCAGGTTCTGACGAAACGGAGTCAGCGCTTGTTGGATTTGTCTGCAAGGCTCAAGTGGACGCACAATATCTGGATGGGAGTCAGTGTTGAAAATGCTGATATGATGCATAGGATTAGAGATTTGGTTCTTACCAATGCTAAGGTCAAGTTCTTGTCTTGTGAACCACTTCTTGCCCCTCTCGACCAACTTCCATTGAAAGGTATTGACTGGGTTATTGTTGGAGGAGAATCGGGCCCAAATGCTCGCCCGATGAAAGAGGAATGGGTGCTTTCAATCCGTGATCAATGCATCGCATCGGATGTACCATACTTTTTCAAGCAATGGGGAGGTAAAAACAAGAAAGCGTCCGGTCGCCTCCTCGATGGACGGACATGGGATCAGAAACCAGCCTTGGCTCATGAGACTTCTCATACCAGACAGTTGCAATTGACAGAAACGTAAAGCTCTTAAGGCTTGACTTCGGATCAGACTGCCTGCGTGCCCCGGTCTTTCACGAATGGAGCCAAAATACTCATCCTTCGTATGCTGCCTGGCAAAGTCTGTCGCGGGGAATTAAAGGTATACGGCCCATTTTTCGATGAGTTGTGCTTGATAATGATAGGTTTTGATAGAGGACAGCGGATACTTAAAATCCGAAGCACGAAGCACTGAATCCTAAACAATACCCAATTTTTAAAATCTCAATTTTCAAAACAAAAGAGAATAACATACCGGCAGGGCTGGTTTGGCATTTTGACAATTCGGATTTCGATATTAGGATTTAGAATTTGGTGGGGCAAGCCGCCACCCTACGACATCGGCTGGAATTGAGTATGGTGTCCCCGGAATTCCCGGGCTGGAATTGAGTATGGTGTCCCCGGAATTCCCGGAATTCCCGAATAGACAACAAGACTGCCACTGTTTGAATACATCGGTACCGTTACGGTAGCAAGTTATCGACATTGTATCAACGATATGGGGAACAAGTATGGAAAAAATGAACAATCAGATACTATCTCACGCCGAGCTGCTGGAATTGAGGCGGTGGAATACGCCGACCGTATACAACGGCTGGGAGCAGATCACCAACTCGAATGCTGGCAAAGACGGTTTCAACCTCGAACCATGTCATGATTTTATGACCGAAATGGGCCCCATGGTAGGCTACGCCGTGACGGTGGTGATAGAACCGAGCGCCCCAGAGCACCCAAGACAAAATCCAGAGGCGTGGAGCGAATATCGGCGATACATCGCGTCGGTACCGGACCCTAAGATAGTCGTGGTTCAGGATCGGGACAAGCCGGGGACTTTCGGTGCTTTTTGGGGAGAAGTGAACAGTACCATACACAAGGCGTTAGGGTGTGTGGGGACCATCACCGACGGAGCGATCAGGGACCTCGATGAAATGCGAAACGTGGGCTTTAAGGCGATTGCCCGACGGCTGTGCGTGGGACATGCGTATACTCATCCCGTGCGGTGGAATTGTGAAGTGAGGGTGTTTGGGCGGACCATCAAGCCCGGCGAACTGGTACACGCTGACAAGCACGGATTCCTCGTTATTCCGCGCGAGGATCAAGCACGCTTGCTTGAGGCGACTCGCGTCATGGATTCCAACGAGTGCCAAACGATGATCGCTGCCGCTCGCCACGCATGCGGCATGTCGAAAGAGGAGATGCTCACTGCGATTGACAAAGCGTGCGATGAGTTCACCAAGAAGACGGCGGCCGGATTCGCCAAAGAAGAACAGTAGCGTCAGGCTCTTGAGACTCTGGGCCGCGCTCATCAGCACGGGGCCGGAAGCACCGGCAAAGTCTGACCTTAGCGCCGGAGCTTGGGAATATCATGGATGCTCAAGCCAGGTTTCCCTTCCGCTTTGGTTGGCATTATCACGCCGAAGAGGCACGCGACGCAGAAGCAAGTGACTACGCCGATGGCACCATATAAGAGGCTGTTAAGATCAGTCTGTAGTTTCACAAACAATAATAAGCCGATACTTGCGGCAGATCCGATCCACGCGTGAATCGCACCCACCCTTCGTGTAAAGACACCCAGCATGAACAAGCCTGCGAGTGTCCCTCCCAATAACCCCATGATCCCGAGGAAGAAGTCCCAGAGGTATTTGATTTCCATGCTCGCCATAAGCATGGCAGTGGCCGTGCCGGTGAGGCCCAGAGCGATCGTCAAGCCGCGTGCGAACAGAAGATACGTGTTCTCTGCGAGGTCCGGCCTGAATCGCCGAACAAAATCGGTCGTCACGGCCGTTGAGATCGAATGCATACTGCTGTCGAGGCTCGACATGGCGGCGGCAAAAACTCCTGCGATAACAAGTCCCGCCAGGCCAGCCGGCATTTGCCGGGCAATGAACAAGGCAAAGATCTGGTCGGTCTTTTCAAGAGGAACCAGACGTTGCGGATTGGCCTTGTAGAAGACGAATAGTCCCGTTCCAACTGTTAGGAACAACACCCCTGCGAAGACGGCCAGCACAGCATTCGTCCAGATGGCTTTGGCGGCCTGCCTCTCATCCGGCGTGGTTAGGTCCCGTTGAATGACTGCCTGGTCGGTCGTGTATGGCACAAGAGAATTAGTGAAGATGGCACCCAGAATAACAACGATCAGGGCATCTCCTGCCCAGTCCCCGTCCAGATGTGCCAGGTGGAACTTGTGATTCTCCATGCCCACAGAGACAAGCTGGCCCCAACCTCCCTCCAGGTTCCAGACAATAATCGCAAGCGCAGCCAGCGCTCCACCTACCAGCACAATCCCCTGCAGGACGTCTGTCCAGATTACGGCCTCAATGCCGCCGAGGACGGTATAGACCGTACTCAGCAAGCCCATCAGGGCAATGCACAGGTAGACATTCAAACCTGTCACGGCCGACAAAGCCAGGGCCGGAAGCAAAACAACGATGCCCATACGACCTAACTGGAACGCGACGAATGATAGGCTGCCGAACAGCCGAATGCTCACATGAAACCGCTCTTCCAAATACTCGTACGCCGTGGTGATGTTGAGCCGCCTGAAGAAAGGAAGATAAAAGTAGATGACGAAAGGGGCCATCGCAAATATGCCGATGTTCAATATCAACAGCACCCAGTCGGTAGCATAGGACCTTGCAGGCATGGCCAGGTAGGTGATCGCGCTTAGCTGGGTGCCAAAAATACTCAGACCCGCTGCATACCAAGGAATTCGCCTACCGGCCAGAAAGAAATCATCGGTCGATTTTTCACGCTTGGCGAAGTAGAGGCCCATCCCTACCAACGCCGCCAGATAGATTGCCAGGATGAACCAATTCAGAGGGCCAAAACTGCCGGATACGCCAATCGGTCGTGCCCAGAATACATTGGGTGTACGGACGCCGGGCCGGGCCTCGCCGGTAGGGATCACATGTCGCCCTCTCCACTTGGTGATGGTAGTCGTCACAGGGGGCCACGTCCCGGCGTTGCCGTACCGGCCAAGATCGCTTGGGATGCTCTTGGGAAATTGCCCCATCGTCGTCCAGGTGTCCGTGACTACATGGTATGCAAGAAGGTCCGCGGAGAAACCGGGGTGCTCGTCTTTCAGTTCTGCCGCCCGAAAAAAGTTCGCCCCGTCGTCGCCACTCAGAAACAGAATGTGTGCATGTCCAAGAGGAATACCTGGACTCGGCGCGGCAACAACAGGTCGGGGCGCATCAGCGATGCGGTTCCACTTGGCGGTCTTTGGGCTGTAGCGATAACAGTCGGTCAGGAATTCGCGGGTTGTTTTCCCATCGCTTCGGCGATAGAGCCTCGCACCGCTGACGAGAAATATGTCACCTCCTTGTGCCGCCATAACCGGGAGTATTCGGGGTGGACCCGGCCAGGATTGCAGTTGTCTCCATTCCATATTCTCGGCCGCTTGAGACAGGTCCAACGCCCAAAAATTTCTGAGCGCTTCGCTGCTGGCCGGTGTCCGTTGGCCTCCGGCTACATAGACGACGTTGCCCAGCAAAACACCTGCTGAAAAAGCACAGGGCTTCGGCATCGGCGGCAAACCGATGGTTTCCAGGCTCTCGCCAGTCCATCGAAGCATGAAGGCATCGGCGTAGTGTCGCTCCTTGTCGCTGCCGCCCAGGCAGACAACATGACCGTTCCACGCCGCGGAGACGCCGTATCCCAATGGACGGGGCAGTCTCAAACCGGTCGTCCATTTTTTCTGGGGATCGGTCAGGACAAAGACCCTGTCATACCAGACTTTTGGATAGCCCTCCCACGAAGGGCCGTCAGGAAAATTCGCACCGCCGGCCACGACGAGAGCATCATTGGAAACTCCAACAAAGGGCCCGGCAACACCGATTGGGTCGGGCAACGGCGGTAGCTGCGACCACTCCAATACATCTGGTCCCTGGTTAGGTACGGCCGCCCATGCCACGGTTGCTGATGAGACCAAAAGGACGAAAGGCAATAGCAACATAATGCTGACGTTTTTCCAAAAAACTCTGCGTCTGTGGCTGTATTCGTGTTCGGTTCTCATCATCGATCAGCTTGTTGGCTTGACCTCATTGACTACATTTTGCGGTCTGCCCTCAAGGAAAGAGGCTACGTTATCGACGACAACTTGAAGCAGCCGTGCTCGGGCCGCACGGCTCGCCCAGGCAATGTGCGGTGTGATATAGCAGTTCTTGGCCTCCAGAAGAGGGTTGCCCTCACAGGGTGGTTCCTGGGACAGCACATCAAGGCCGGCACCGGCAATCCTTCCATCGTTGAGCGCATCGGCCAACGCTTGCTCATCGACCAACGGACCGCGGGCCGTATTGATTAGAAAAGCTGTTTTCTTCATCAATGCCAGACGCTCCTGGTTCAAAATACGCTCAGTTTGAGGCGTAAGCGGGCAATGCAAACTGACTACGTCGCTGTCCCGGAAGACATCCTCTAACTCGACCATTTGACAGCCTTGCGGTACGTCCGGCGGTGTGACAATATCGTGCGCCAGGGCCTTCATGCCGAAGGCCACGGCGAGCTCTGTGGTAGCCCGGCCTATTTTTCCAAATCCGATTATCCCCATCGTCAATCCTGCCAATTCGATCAACGGAGTGTCCCAATAACAGAAATCAGGACTTGATGTCCACCGTCCGGCTCTGACCGTCTCTGCGTGGTGGCCTATGTGTTGAGTCAGGTTGAGCAGATGAGCGAAAACCGTTTGCGCCACCGACCGCGTGCCGTAAGCCGGGACATTAGTGACCGGGATGCCCCGACGGTGGGCCGCCTCAACATCGACGACGTTGTAACCTGTAGCCAGCACGCCGACGTATTTCAAATGATGAAGCTCTTGAATCGCATCAGACGACAACACCGTCTTGTTGGTAAGCGCAATTTCAGCGTCTCTTGCACGAGGCACGACTTCTTCGGGACGCGTCCTGTCATAGACTGCGCATTGGCCCAGAGCCTCTAAGTCCTTCCATGTTAAATCCCCAGGATTAAGCGTGTAACCATCCAAAACGACGATCTTCACAATCAGCTTCTCCTACTTGTCAACCGTTCTTTCGCAATGTCTCTTACCATAACAAAATTCGCTGTACCGATGGACCTTATCCAAACAGGTAGCCGACCCGTCTTTAGTTTGCCGAGGCTTGCGCAAAAAGTCAAAATATATCGCATAAGAGGAAGGGATTTGTCCTGCAGTCTTGAACGTTCAAATGGGTCTAAAGCCATGAAAACGAAAGATAATCCAAGAAACGCGCACCAGCGCCCGGCTTGCCTGTACCGGCTTGGCCCGATATGCACTGGTCGGCAACTCAATCCAGATGTTCCCGCATGTTTCCCTCGTGTGCCACAAACGGGCCTGTAGGAGCCCGAAAGGAGTTGCTTTCGAGAGAGGATTCTCAATAGACTTCACATGCAAAAAGGATGCGGATTATCGGAAGTACCCGGAAGGCAGCAGTCTCAAAACGGCGGGTTTTGAGCCTATTTGTCAGATTACACACGATTCCCCTAACCGCTGCATTTGTTACTTATGGTTGGCTTTATGTCTGCCGATACTCTGATTGCGCAAGAAAGGGCGTGAAAACCAGACTTAACAGTTGGGTTTGATGGTCGTGCACTGAACAAACTCAAGCGGGCAGAAGCATATTTCCAACCACTTCAGTTCAGTGCGTGGATGAATAAATGAGACTGTGAAGACTTATGATTGAAAAACACCCTGCAAACGAGGAAAGACTGATGGCAGATAGACAGCATTCTGACGATTCAGTCGGGACCGGGATACGAAATGCTTCTTGTGACAATTCGGTAACGTGCCGCCGCGCTTGGATGGAGGTAGGGGACGTGATGAGCAGAAACGTGGCCGCCGTTTTCCCAAATGACACCTTGGTCACCGTCGCGAAGACAATGTCGGAGAAGCACATTTCCTGTGTCGTCGTTGTGAATAATGGGAGTTTGGTAGGTGTCCTTACCGAAAGAGACGTCCTCAAGAAGGCTGTCGCCGAGGGCAAGGATTTCCGCAGGGCCAGGGCCGATGCGCTAATGTCCTCGCCGGTGGTAAGCGTAGCCCCCGATCTGTCGGTCCTTGCGGCCAGCAGAGTTATGGAGGCCAAACACATCAAACGGCTGCCGGTTCTGGCTGATAGACAGCTTGTCGGGATTGTAACCCAAACGGATCTGGTTCGCGCTTTGACACACTACGGCATGTGGATGGATGTCTCAAAGGTGATGAGCAAAGACGTATCCGGAATACAAAGCAAGGCAACTGTGGCAGAAGCAGCAAAAGTTATGGCTTCTCGTAATATCTCATCCATCGCAATCATGGCAGGTAATGAGGTAGTGGGTATTCTTACAGAGAGAGACTTGCTTAAAAGAGTTGTTGCACTCAAAAGAGACCCTCATCGGACCACCATAGAGCAGGTAATGTCCTCGCCGGTGATAACGATCTCCGCCGGTCATTCGGTCTGCAGCGCCAGCAAAACGATGGAGGATGAGGGTATCCGCAGACTGATTGTTACAGAGGACAAGAAGTTGTGCGGTATCATAACTCAGACAGACATCTTCATGGCAATAAAGAATAAGCTACAAGCCGAAGAAGACAAGAACTTGAGGTTACTGGAGGAATCCAAGAGCTGCGTTTTTACCACGGACTTAGATGGCGTGGCAACCTATGTGAATCCAGCATTTGCAGGACTATTTGATATTTCCGACCCGGGAGAACTCACTGACCAACCTTTTCTCCCAGAACGGTTCTGGTTTTATCCGGAAGAGAGACCACAGCTTTTGAGAGACATGAAAAGGGGCAGTTTTCAAAGCAAGGAGCTGACTCTCAAGACGTCCAAAGGCAAGAAGATATACGTCACTCTCTTTTCCAGCTTCACCAAAGACATCCATGGCCAGATCAACGGGAGTCAAGGCATAGTGTCCGACATTACAGAGAAAAAGGAATTAGTGGCCCTACGAGAGGCAGAGGAGGAGCTGAAGGAAAGCGAGATGCGGGTAAAGGCGATATTGGATACCGTAAATACTGGCATTGCATTGATCGACGCTGAAACCCATAAACTTGTTGACGTAAACCCCGCTGCTGTGCAAATGATCGGTCTTCCGAAGGAACAGATTGTGGGAAAGGTGTGTCATCAATTTATCTGTCCTGCCGAGGTGGGCAGATGTCCGATCACCGACCTTGGGCAGCGGGTGGGCAGTTTGGAGTGTGTGCTATTAACCGCCGACGGCAAGAACATGCCGATTCTCAAAATCGTCAGTTCCATAACGCTGGACGGACACAGCCACCTGCTCTATGCCTTTGTGGATCTAACCGAGCGCAAAGAAGCCGAGAAGGCGATGGAAAAGTTGAATCGGAATCTGGAATCGACCATTCGGAAGCTGGAACGCACGAACAAGGAACTTCAGGAATTTACCTACGTAGCAGCTCACGACTTAAAGACACCGTTACGCGCAATCGGCGTTTTGGCCCATTGGATATCAACAGACTATGCCGATAAGTTTGATGAACAAGGCCAAGAACAAGTTAAGCTGCTCGTGGAAAGAGCAGAGCGGATGAGCAAGCTGGTCGATAGCCTCCTGGAATATTCCAAGACCGGAGAGCCCTCACAGAAACGTGAAGAAGTGGACTTGAATGCGGTGTTATCGGAAGTAATTGCGGAGATTGACCCGCCGGAAAATATTGAGATAGCCATCGAGAATGACTTGCCTGCGGTAATGTGTGACAAGATGCGTATGGTACAGGTATTCGGCAACCTGCTGAACAACGCTGTAAAGTATATCGACAAGCCCAAAGGGCAGATCAAAGTCGGCTGTGTTGAGCAGGACGGTTTTTGGAAATTCAGTGTCGCCGATAACGGGCCGGGAATCGAGCACAAGTACTTTGAGAGAATTTTCAAGATATTTCAAACGCTTTCTCCGCGCGATGGAACTGACGGTACGGGCATTGGGCTTTCGATAGTGAAAAAGATCGTCGAATTGAACGGCGGCAGGGTCTGGGTGGAATCAAAACCGGACGAAGGAAGCACATTCTTGTTTACGTTGCCAAAGTAATATTTTGACGCCGCAGCCGTAGCGGTGTATAATTATACCGCCAATTGACAGTTGAATAGGACCCTATTTTGCGACTCGTTGGAGGGTCCCAAACGCCTGCGTTTGCGAGACCCTTCACTGATATAGAAGCGCACAAGGAACCAGGCCGATCCAGAGTGCAAGCGATGAAACGCAGCAGAATCAGCAGACTGATGCAGATCTTGACAACACTACAGGCAGGAGAAGACTGCACCGCTGGCGATTTGTCGAGGATGTTTGGAACGAGCCGGCGGACAATCTTTCGCGATTTGAGAGAGCTACACGCTATCGGCGTGCCGTACCGCTACGATGCCAGGACCGGCGGTTACACCATAGAGCCTGGTTTTTTCCTGCCGCCGCCAGATTTGAACCTGCAAGAGGCACTGAGTCTGCTGCTGGCCCACAAGGCAAGCAGCCAGATACAGTTGCCGTTCAAAAGATCCGCCCTGCTTGCTGCGTTGAAAATCGAAAGCAATCTGCCCCCCAAGATCAGACAATACTGCAATACAGCGCTGCGAAACATCTCCACCAGAGTCGGTGTCCGGGCGCCGATCCAGCAGAATGCCGGTTTTGATAAGATCTTCACACAACTGCAGGAAGCCATCGTGAAGAAACGCAGAGTGAACATCCGCTATCATTCATATTTCGAGGGCGGAATCGTTGACGTCGAACTGTGTCCCTACCATCTGCTCTACGATAACCGAGTGTGGTACGTCCTCGGCCGCTCCGGCCCGCACAAAAGCGTCCGTACGTTTGAGCTTAATCGAATCAGGCGACTGACAACTACAGAAAAATATTTCACGGACGACGAGAATTTCGATGTATCTGAATACCTCGGCAGGGCATGGTCAATGATGCCAGAAGGCCAAATCTATAATGTCAAGCTGCGGTTTATGCCCAAAGTAGCCGACAACGTCACCGAGGTACAATGGCACAGCACACAAACAGTCGCTCGCAACAGTGACGGCTCAGCTACTGTGGAATTTCGCGTCGATGGCCTGAGCGAGATTACTTGGTGGATACTCAGCTACGGCGACCAAGTCCAGGTACTTGCACCGAAAGCTCTCCGCGCAAGAGTTCTGGAAGTCGCAAGAAATATGATCAAGCTCAACAGAAGGTCTGACTGACATCATCTCGCTACTCTCGCACCCTTGATTCGAGAGTTCCCTATTTCAAGCTTACACACATCGATTTTCATTACGAATAGGGGAATCTGTTTTGGCAGAGCTCTCATCCGCCCGAGGCGGACTGGGGGCGACAGCCCTTCGCGAAAATGGCAGTCCTTCAACACGGCCTTAGTGAGGATAGCAGTGTAACTTGCCGCAATTTTCTTGCAATATAGTCCGCACCGATGTAAACTGGAACAGATTATGGAACCTCGTGATATTGAGAAAACATTGGGTGCTACCCGCAAAGTCGTTTGGAGGTGCCGAACATAACCCATTCGTTCTCGGCGTTTTCACGATAATTCTATCAGTTTCACAAAGTCCGATAGAGCACGAAGTTCCGTGTCAGTTTTTAGAAACAGTTGTGCCAACGTAGCTCAACGGTAGAGCTCTGGTTTTGTAAACCAGTGGTTGTCGGTTCGAATCCGACCGTTGGCTTTGTAACTTATTCTTTAGCAAGCACTTACAATTCTGCCAAAATTCCTTTTGCGACGATGGTCGAGTAGACGTAGTATAGCTCTATCATTTAGGCATACTTTGTATTCCCGGTTTCTCCTCTCTTTCGATTGAGGAGTGTCACAATATTCTGCCATATGAAAGAGCTTCAACACCCCTCACACAACCGGACTTGAAGATTTCCCTCATCCGGCTCTTCAGCATGCTTCACAGTAACGTCAATGGTCAATAAAATTTGTGCACAATGTGTGGCAGCGGTAGAGGATAATGCTGTAAGTATTCTGTAAATCGTTCCCAACTCCATTGATTACGCTGGCTGCGTCGATTGAGCCGCTTATGTAACATTTGCATCACTTGATAACGGAATACCTTCAGCATTCTGCTGTTACCACTGACACCATAGTATTGATAGTGACCACACAATTTTGACGCCAGTATTAGCCACCATTCTTTGGTTTTAGACCAATTCCGTGCATATCTGAGCCACTCATTAATGGCTCGACATGCTCTACGAAATCGCTTAGCACTTGTACGGCGACTTAACATATACCAGCCTTCACGAGTGCGAAACCAGAAATGAGTAAATCCCAGAAATTCAAACGCATAAGGCTTGCGCCCCTGACTGCAAACGGCCTGTCTGCAAGTTCTTGTGACAATGTCGCTTACAGGAGTCTGGGGGGCGCAAAAGTTAATGAGCGAACTTTGATCGAAATCTCTTAAGATCAAGGCCTTTCTGGTAGATCCAACAACAATAGACGGCGCAAGCACCAGGAATTTATCTAAATAGATGTCAGGATTCGTGCCCGTCAACCGTTATACTTTTAGGATGACAATCTCAGAGCAGGACATTCTGCGGACGTTGATGAAATCGCGTGACCGCATTGCGGCTGCTGCGTGGGTGGTCGTACGTGATGCCCACGCCGCGGAGGACATCTTTCAAAACGTTGCGCTCAAGGCGTTGACGAAAGAGGTCAGTTTTGAATCCGAGGGAGCCGTGCTTTCGTGGGCCTTCATTACGGCACGCCGAGAAGGGATTGACTGGCTGCGGCGGCATCACAAGGAGTCAACCGGTTTAGACTCAGAGATTCTGGAGCTGTTGGAACAAGAATGGTTGTGCGAGACCGCTCGTCGTGGCGAGGCACGGATGGAAGCCCTGCGGGCGTGTCTGAAAACACTGCCGGAGAAGTCGAGTCGATTGCTGCGATTGCGCTATTTCGAAGGCAACAGTTGTGGAGAGGTCGCCAAGAAGCTCGGCACAGGACTCAGTGCGGTCTACAAGCGCTTGTCCCGTCTGCACCAGGGCCTTAAGGAGTGCATTGAACTCCGGCTGGATGAATCGAGGGAGACAGAATCATGAAAGATACAGAATCACGCCAAGAACTTCTTTTACGGTATCTGGA
>SMTZ1_10005971_pt1 | contig 12253 bp, 8 predicted proteins | sample DeeMarSWOR136_30_FD_25667 | JGI IMG/M metagenome (IMG submission 25667) | reverse complement strand
CTTCTCGCACCTTCTTTGGACCTCGATCCGAACGCCGAGAACCACCCCTTTTCGGTGAAGCCGGATACGCTGGTCACACTGGAGAAGATGCTGGAGATCTTCAGGGACACGTACGAGGACACAGAGTTCGACATGACGAAGTATATGCTCGTTGCCGACGAAGACGGCAAGATGGTGAAGAGCCCGTACGCTAATCCATTCATGGATTACGACATGATGCCCCTCTTCAAGATCAATGGGGGGTGGGGGTGGCGCGGTGAACGGTGCATCGCCCGTTACTACTGCACCTATGTCACGATCACCCAGTCGAGGGACTGGCTCCCCGATCCGATTGGCGGTCTCGTCTGGCTGGGATGGGATAATCCCGCCATGACCACATACGCCCCCCTCTATTGTGGGATACGCGATGTGCCTGAGTCCTACAAGGTATGCGGGCGGCCCCGTTTCAACAGGGATTGCGCCTGGTGGGCTTTCAACCGGGTGGCCGACTTTTCGGCGCAGAAGTGGGGTCACATGAGGGTTGATGTCGATTCGGTGAGGGTCGCGTTCGAGGAGGAGGCACTCTCGTTCCAGGCCGGGATCGAAGAGAAAGCCCTCGAGCTGTACCGGAGAAGTCCGAAGCGGGCGAGGAAGTATCTGACCGACTATTCGATGGAATTTTGCGACCGGATCACCAGGGCCTACTGGGATCTCGGGGATCACCTGTGGACGAAATATACGGGGAAGTTCTAAAGGTGATGAGACCGAGGGAGTGTCTTGATCGATTATCCCTCTCGTGCCCGTGCGGGGGGAAGGTTGGTGCGGGGGAGGGTCGGTCTGCGGCGTTTTTGATTCCTTGTCCGGCTGATGTAATGTATGTATTATTCCGATAAGTATTTTGAAAATTGAAAACCGCTGGCTCTTGCAAGGGAGAGAACGTTGATTGCCGAAGCTGCATTGCAAAAGGAGAGACGCTGGTGGCGATGGCTCGTCCTCCTCATAGTCAGTCTCGTCATGTTCGGATCGTACTACGTCTACGATGCGCTGAGCCCGATAAATGACTACATACAGAGGGGGATGGGCATCAACAATGAGAAATTCGGGCTTCTCTTCTCTTTCTACTCCATACCGAATCTATTCTTCAGCTTGATTTTCGCCGGATTTCTCCTCGACCGGATCGGTGTCAGGAAGGCGGGGACGCTGTACGCGTTCCTCATCCTGCTGGGATCGTTTGTGACATCGGTCAGCGCCGGCTCCTCCTTCATGGTGATGCTCATCGGAAGGATGATCTTCGGCTTCGGCTCCGAAGCAACGATCCTGGTGGTGAACAAGGTGATCGCGAGGTGGTTCAAGGGCAAGGAGCTGGGCTTCGCCTTCGGGCTGAATATAACCGTGATGAGGCTCGGAACGATCCTGGCTATGCGCACCGCAGCCCCCATCGCAGACAAGACCGGTTCGTGGCGGATGTCGATCTGGGTGAGTACCATCGTCATGTTCGTGTGTTTCCTAACGTTCCTCGTGTATCTGGCCATGGATAGAAAGTCGAAGCCGCGTGCGGGAGGCGGCGAGGAAGAGAAGATCGTATTAAAGGACATATTCAGACTCAGACCGGCCTTCTGGGTGATCAGCCTCCTCTGCCTCACCTACTACTCGGCGGTCTTTCCGTTTACAAATCACGCTCCCCGGTTTCTAATGGTGAAGTGGGGCATGAGTGCTGCAACCGGCGGAAATTACACCTCGTATATTATGACCGCCTCGATGATCTTCACGCCGCTCTTGGGGCTGTTCGTGGACAAACGGGGTCACCGTGGGAAGATCATGATCATCGGTTCGCTCCTCATCCTGCCAGCACATCTTCTGCTGGGATTGACGTACCTGCATCCCATCGTATCGTTCATCATGCTCGGTATTTCGTTCTCACTCGTCCCTGCCGCCCTCTGGCCTGCGGTTCCGATCCTGGTAAAGGAAGATTTTCTCGGTACCGCCTACGGCATTATCGGATGGGTACAGAACTTCGGACTGTTTGCGTTTCCGTGGCTGGCGGGAAAGGTGGTGGATGCCTCGGGTGGGGACTATACGAACATGGAGATCATGTTCGCATCGCTCAGCTTCGCTGGGCTCATTTTTGCGATTCTCCTGATGCGCCTGGACAGGAAACACAAATCGAGGCTCGAGCTGCCGAGTAGCATGGCACAGGCGATGGCCGACGAGGAGAGGGCCGCCGGTTCGTGAACACTGGGGTGCGTCTATCGCTTTCGCTCCCTGAGAATCTCGAGCAGGTCCCCTTCGAGGGACCTCTGGGGTGATTCGACGATACGGCCGATCTCTTTCCCCTCACGCTTGATAATCAAGGTCGCAACGCGCTCGACACCGTACCAGGACTTCACCTCGTTCGACCACTCAAGAACCTGTGGTGGAATCGGCATATCCTCATTGAATCGAGAGCTTCCCACAGCGAGCATCGTTACCTCTGAGAGGGGGAACCGAAGGTCCTCGAGGATCCTCCAGAGTCTCGGTACATCGCGTCTCGAGTCGCTGCACCAGGTGCCGAGAACGACCGTTATCTCGATACCCCGGATGAGCTGTTCCAGCTCGCTGAGGATTTCCCCGTCCGGCGTATACTCGAAATACTCCGCGTCCCAGTCGCCGAGATGGGTCACGATATCATCCCTCGTCACCTCTCCCATGAGGACCGTTCCCCGGTCACCGAGATCCAGGCGGTGCATTCCTATCTCTTTGGGCTTCTCCACCGATTCGGGTTCGCCAGGTGGGTAGAGATCGTTCCACCAATCCGGCTTGTCCTTGAGACACCGGTCGAACCAGGCGATGATCGTCTTGGTCCAGAGCTTCCTCGGCTTGTATTGCATGATAATGTGGTTCTGCCCTTCGACTCGTACGTATTCGACATCCTTCCCCAGGAGTTTCAGGGCGACGTACATCTGCTCGCTTTCGCCGGGAGGGACGTTCGTATCACTCGTCCCATGGAGGAGGAGGAGTGGTGTGTTGATCTTGTCCGCCGAGAAAAGGGGGCTCTGTCCAATGTAGATGTCCGGCCTGTTCCAGGGGAAGCTGTTTGCTGCGGCCACCGCGTTGTAGAGAGCTCCCCAGTATCCTTCGCCCCAGTAGCTGGAAATAGAACTGATGCCGGCGTGAGATACTGCAGCAGCGAATATGTCGGTTTTGGTAATAAGCAGCTGGGTCATGAAACCGCCGAACGAGGCGCCGATACACCCCACCCGATCCCGGTCCACGAACTGATGGGCGTCGAGGAACGTGGTAGTACCCTCTATGATCTCTTCTGCAACGATCTTGCCCCAGTCATTGACGTGAAATGCAGAGAATTCCTGCCCGTATCCCGTTGCACCGCTCGGTTGGAGGACGTACACCACATATCCCATCGCCGCCCACAGGTTCTTCGGATACCGCCCGCCGAAGTCTCTCGACGTCGGTGAGGTTCCGCCGTAGTAGTAGACGATGCAGGAATACATCTGGTCGGGATCGAAGTCCGGGGGGTAATGTATCCGACCCTGGATGATCTTTCCCTCCGTGCTCGTGAAATTCCAGTCCTCTACCACGCCCAGCTTGACGTGTCGGAGCGTTTCTCCTGCCGGATCCAGGATCATGGTAGCTCTACCTCGGCGCAGGTCGGCTGCGTACAGTCGTGCCGGATGATCGGCACTGTAACCGATGAGAGCTGCGAGGGGCCTCTCTCGGGCGATGGTGCTCCCCCGCCCGATGACATCGAATCCGAGGTCGATGCGTTTGAAGGTTTTCTTCTTCGGGTTATACCGGTACATCCTTCCGAACGAGCCTTCTTCAACGGCAAAGTAGATGTTACCATCTGATATTGACCAATGTGCTCGATTGATAGTCGGAGCGAAGTCCTTCGTGATCGGCTCCACATCCTTCGTTTCCGGATCGAAGAGGTAAGCCTGGGTGTCATAGTCATTCGGGATTATCCCTTCTGGAACGTTTGTACCGATCTCGCCGAAAGAGGATGGTCCGGCGAGGATCAGGATGGTGCGACCGTCGGGGGACCACGAGGCGCTCCTGAACCAGGGTCCCTTCCACAGGAGATCGATGCTCTGGTCATCTCTGTTCATGCGGATGAGCTCCGTGAATCCGTACGGCCTCGCTGAGAGATCTTCATAGTGTCTCGAGATGAGGAGTTTCCCGCTGTCCGGATGGATGTCTTCAATATCAGAGTCATACCTTCCCGCCGTCAACCTTCTCGTGGCCTCCCCAGGTACCGAGGAGATGGAAAGGAAGGATCTGTTCCTACCATAGTTCGTCTTGTCATATATGCCCTGGAGGCGTTTCATACCCCTCTCGTCTTTCTCCGGCTTCTCCGTCACAGAGTAGACGATGAAGGACGCGTCCGGGCTCCAGGTGTAACTCCCGAGCTCTTTCACATTCTCGACGATCGATTCGGCTATACCCGTTTCGAGGTCGAGGACACGAACCGTTCCTGTACCGTTCTGTTTCGTCACGTATGAGAGGCGCTTACCCACAGGTGCCCATTGCAGGTATGAGATTCCCGGCGTATCCGTAATCGTCCTGAGAAGCTCGCCATCGCGGAAACGCCTGATCTCGATCCAGCGCTCGGCATCTCCATCGGGTGGCAGCGCCTTGCTCATGTGTAATGCGATGAGGCTCCCATCCGGTGATATCTCGGCCTCTCTCATCTGAGGAGCTTCGAGGATATCTTCAACTGATAGGTACCTGGATGGGCTCAGTGAGAGTTCCGGTATCAGACCGTCCACGTCCATGGTCACATCGAGGCGCCAATCGATCAGGGTGTCGCCCGGGACATTGACAGTCTTCACGATGACGAGATGTGTTCCCGGTTCGAGCTTCGCGGCACCAGTTTTTTTATCTTCTGGAAGACTGTTCTCGCTTTGACGAGCACACTTCACCACGGAGGTTCCATCGATCGTTACCTCGAACGGGTGCGTGGCGCGCGCTCCGACCTCAACCTTCATCCAGGTCGGGGCATTGATGTATGTGGCCAAGTAGGCGATGTGCGGAGTATTCGCGTTTAGGGGGATCAGGACACCGTCCGTGTCGGCTTCGACCGGCTGCCACTCGAAGCTCTTACCGTACAGGTATGTCATGACCTCACCAGTTACCGGGTCCATTTTGTTCCGAAACATCTCTTCATACGAGAGGAGGAATGCGGCATCGATCTTTTTTCGGCTTTCCTCATGGAACGCAGGGAGTGGAGAGGGGAACGGCCCGAGCAGGAGCCATTTCTCGATATGTGTATCTTCTTCCGCTTCTCCCTCCGCTGTTCTTTCGGAATTACCTTCGGCCGTTGACTCCCAGCTGGCAATTGCTTGAGGAATGTGGAGTGTAAGAGCCGCGAAGAAGAGAATCATAAACGAAGTCGTAAAAAGTTTGAGATTCAATTTCATAGCTACCCTCTCTTTCTATGCTGGATGTCATGGGGATCCACGCCTGTCATAACTGACGGAGCAACACGAGTTGCTGGTACATAGTAAGGGGAGAGACTAAACTTTTCAAGCGGAGGATTGATCGTTCGTACCCAAAGAGCCTTGCCGGATATTTCGGTGTGATTTATCATCTTGAAGTCGTTACCGGTGAGTTCAGAGGCTGAAAGGAGAAGAACCCATGAAGAAATTGATCAGCATCTTTACCCTGTTAATTGCAATTTTTTCAATATGTTGCTGTGAGAAGGAGCCGGCGAGAGAACCGGCCGTCAGGAGCGAGTGGCTCCCATTCGATGAGGGCATCGAGCTCGCACGCAATGAGAAGAAGCCCGTTGTGATCGATTTCTATACCTCGTGGTGTCACTGGTGCAAGGTGATGGACAAACAGACGTTCTCTGATCCCGAGGTAGAGGAGTTCCTCGCTGAGAACTTCGTGACGATACGTATCAATGCTGAAAGTGCAAAGGAAAATTACAAATACAAAGACAGGGAGTACAATCCGATTCAGCTCACACGCGCTTTCGGTGTCAGGGGTTTCCCCTCCCTGGCCTACCTCGACAGGGAAGGAGATTTGATTACGGTGGTCCCGGGCTTTGTCCCGAAAGATATGTTCCTGCCGTTCCTGCGTTACATCAAGAACGAATGTTACAAGCAGCAGATGACCTTCAAGGAGTTCCTCAAAAAAAAGGAGGAGTGCGACGAGGAGAAATAGCGGGATGCGCGGCAGTGTGACGTGGTTTCTGGTGTTCTCTCTGTCGCTGGTAACGGTAGGTTGCGCCGGTGAGGAGGAGCGGTCCATCACCTTTGCCGTCGGAGGTGCACCCCGGGAGCTTGAGTTCTGGGAGGAACTGCTGGATGGGTTCGAACAATTATCGGGCATACAAGTCAATATTCTCAGACAGCCGACTGACACCGATTTGAGGCGGCAGGGGCTCGTCGTCCCCTTGCGGTCGGGACAGAGTGATCCTGATGTCTTCTTGATGGATGTCGCATGGATCGCACAGTTTTCCTCCTCAGGCTGGCTCGAACCTCTCGACACCTATGTTGAGGAAAGGGGTATCGAGCTCGATGCGTTTTTCAGGGGGTTGCTCTCCTCGATCGATCTGAGAGGCGGTCAGCTGGTGGCGCTCCCGGTATATGTAGATGGCGGGCTGCTCTACTACAGAGAGGACCTGCTGGCGCGATACGGTTACGAGAGGCCTCCACGAACCTGGAACGAGCTCGTCGAATACTCCATTCACGTACAGGAGCAGGTGCGGGAATCCAACCCGGATTTCTATGGATTTGTCTGGCAGGGAGCTCAGTACGAGGGTCTCATCTGCAATTTCATAGAGTTCGCCGTATCGAACGGGGGCGGTATATTGGACGATGGTGGAAAATTCTCTCTCACGATTGAGGAGAACATCGGAGCTCTTCGGTTCATGAGGGACCTGATCCACAGGTACCGAGTCTCACCGCCAAACACGTTTACTGAGATGAGGGAAGAAGAGGTGAGGATATTTTTCCAGCAGGGTAACGCACTGTTCGAACGCAATTGGCCCTACGCGTGGGCGCTCCATCAGGAAGATCATTCGGCGGTGAAGGGAAGGGTGCAGATAGCGCCGTTACCGCATTTTCCCGGTGGGAAGAGCGTGTCCACACTGGGGGGATGGCATATCGGGATTTCCAAATATTCAAGGAAGAAATCGATCAGCTGGGAGCTTGTGGAATTCATCACCTCGTACGAAATCCAGAAAAAACTGGCTTTGGGCCTGGGGTGGAATCCGGGGAGAATGGATGTCTACGGGGACAGCGAAGTGGTGAAGCGCTTTCCCCACTTCACGACGTTGACGGAGGTTTTTGAAAACGCCTATCCACGACCGATAATACCTTACTATACCCAGCTTTCCGAAGTCATGCAGAGACACATAAATGGAACGCTCGCAGGTGAATGCGAACCGGAGCCTGCGCTCTCAGCTGCTGAGAGAGAGGTCATGAGGTTGGAAGAGCGATACGGAGGCGTTGAAACGTGGCAATGAGGAATGACGCGATCGGGAGAGTTCGGGAGTCCCTGATCTACGTGCTCCCTCTCCTGCTTTTCGTCGTCGTTTTTATCCTCATTCCCGTCCTCGGCACGGGAGTGACGAGTGTATTCAAAGATATCGCCTTCCTGGAAAAGAGGTTCGCACTGTTCGATAACTATCGCACCCTGCTGTATGATCCGAGCTTTTACCAATCTCTGAGATTCACACTCCTCTTCATAGCCGTTTCGGTACCGGTAGAGATCGTGCTGGGGCTCGTTTTCGCACTGATCCTGAATCATCCGCTTCCTGTGCGGGGGGTGTTGCGGGCGTGCCTGCTCGTCCCGTGGGCCATTCCCGCAGCAGTGTCTGCCCGTACATGGGAGCTGATATACAATTACAGCTACGGGCTGGCGAACGTAATGTTGACGAAATTGAAGCTCACCGGTGAACCTGTAAACTGGCTCGGTACCGAACGGGGTGCGTTCTTCTCGATCGTCGTCGCAGATGTCTGGAAGACAACACCCTTCGCGGCGATTATTATCCTCGCCGGTTTACAGGCTATCCCGGAGGATCTTTACGGCCAGGCGCGGGTCGACGGGGCGAATGCTTGGCAACGTTTCTCGAAGGTCACCCTTCCCCTCATCAAACCGGTTCTCGTTGTCGCACTCCTCTTCAGGACAATCGATGCACTGAGAGTGTTCGACCTCGTTTATGTACTGACCCGTGGCGGTCCGGGTGGTGCCACCACGTCTCTCTCGATGTACGGTTACCGGTACTTTGTACTCGGAGATTTCGGGTACGGTTCTGCAGTTTCAGTTGTTCTCTTCTTACTGGCACTCGGTCTTTCGATAGCGTATGTCAGGCTGAGCCGATGGCGCACAGCCATTATGTAAAGCATGTGCAGCATGGTGTACATTGATTTCTGAAGCACGCTGAGGTGAAGAACACACCAATGAGTGACGAAAAATTGAAAGTGATCCTCCTGACGGCGGGTGCGGCGTTCCTCGTCGTGTGGTGTCTCTTCCCGTTCTTATACATGGTAGTCACGAGCTTTCACTCGCAGGCAGATTTCTTATCAGCAGGTTCTTCTTCCATGTCGACCTTTGAACATTACCGTACAATCTTTGGCAGCCGATCGCTCCACTTTCTCGATTACCTTCGAAACAGCCTCGTCGTCTCAGGCGTGAGCTCGCTGCTCTGTGTGCTCATTGCCTCGGTGGCTGCATACGCAATGACCCGGATGAGATTACCGGGGAAACTCTTCATACTGATGTTTGTGCTTGCCGTCTCCATGTTTCCTCAGATCAGCCTGATGGGGTATCTCTTCAAACTCATGGTGCGGCTCGGCTGGATAAATACATACTTCTCGCTCATGTTCCCGTACATCGCATGGATTCTACCACTGGCGCTCTGGATACTGGTGAGCTACTTTGCGCAAATTCCCGCGGATCTCAACCAGGCTGCTCTCATTGACGGGTGCTCACACTGGCAGGCGCTGTGGAGGATTGTTTTCCCTGTCGCATCGCCCGGTATATTTTCGTGCGTGATTCTCGCATTTATCTACGCTTTCAATGAATTCATGTTCGCGCTCATGTTGACGACTGATCACCACGCGAGAACAGTACCGGTCGGGATTGCCCTCTTCCAGGGACTGCATGGGGAGACGCCGTGGGGGAATATCATGGCGGCAGCAATTGTATCGTCTATACCAGTGGTCCTGCTGGCCTTTCTCTTCCAGCGCCGGATCATCCAGGGTCTGACACGTGGTGCCGTAAAAGGTTGAACGGAGGAACGATGCGGTTGTCTACTGTCGCAGCGCGAAATTCTTTGCAGGGAGACATCGGACCAGGGTATATTGAAAGGCTTGAAGAAAGCGGGCCTCATCCGTAGAATGGAGCCTGTTTTTTCATAGACGTGAATCTTGATTCGTCAATTGTAGACATTCGTCAGGGGGAAAACATGAGGATCGGCGTATTGACCGGCGGAGGGGATGCACCCGGTTTGAATCCTGCGATCGCAGGCATTGTTGAGAAGGCCACCGTTGATGGGATTGAGATCGTCGGTCTCAAACGTGGCTGGGAGGCACTCGCGATCAGGGACAACGATAATCACGTGGTACCGTTGGGACCGGAAGTAATACGGGACTTCAGCCGCATGGGAGGAAGTAAGCTCCAGTGCAGCCGGACAAATCCCGTGGCACCAGATAGCGACAGAACCGAGATCGTGAAGGAGAACATGGAGAAGCTCAAGCTCGACGCCATTATCGCGATCGGCGGGGAAGACACATTGGGGGCCGGAGCGACACTCTCCGAGCGCGGCATTCCAATCGTCGGCATTCCAAAGACGATCGACCGTGATCTCGCGGGAACCGAGTATACCCTCGGTTACGATACGGCACTCAACGTCATCTGTGACAGCGCGGAGAGAATTGCCCATACGGCGGAATCCCACCAGACGATATTCCTGCTCGAAGTGATGGGCAGGCATGCAGGTTGGCTCGCTCTCAGGGGCGGAGAGGCTGCATTTGCGGATGTGATCCTGATACCGGAGTATCCCTTCTCGCTCGAAAAGCTTTCCTCTGTATTGCGGGAGAGGATGAAGGAAAGCGAAAAGATGGGTTTCGAGCACTTCTACAAGATCGTCGTCGTCTCCGAGGGTGCCCACATAAAGGGAGAAGAGGCGGTTCGACGGGACAGTCTCCTCGATGAGTTCGGTCATTACAGCTTAGGAGGTGTTGGCAACTATCTCAAAGGGCTCCTGGAGCACGAGTTCCACCATACGCGGTATACTGCTCTCGCCTACCTCCAGCGGGGTGCGCCGCCATCCCAGAAGGATCGCCAGATGGGGAGGCGCTTCGGGCACAATGCCGTCGAAATGTTGCAGAAGGGACGGTTCGGATGCATGGTGGCACTCCAGCGTTCCAGGCTCACGAGGATCCCGCTCGCAGAGATCAGAAAATCACCCAGCCTCGTCAAAGTGAGCAAGTACTACGACACGGAGAGGCTGAACGTAAAGATCGAAGAAACCGAAGTCGAACAGTAGAGGCACGCCTTCAATCTCGCAAGGATCAGCTCCTCCTGAATAGAGCTACCGTTTCAACATGGAACGTTCCGGGGAAGAGATCTATCAGGTTGATCGCTGAAAGGATGTATCCCGCATCTATCAGCACCGCTGCGTCTCTCGCGAACGTCGGTGGCTCGCAGGACACCATGATCAGCTCCTTCGGTCTGAGGCGGATGATGTGGGAGAGCACCTGTTTCGGGATTCCGGTTCGCGGTGGATCCGCAGTCACCAAATCGACGTCACGAATCCTCTGAATTTCCCTCTCGATGGTTCCTCTCTTGAATTGAACGTTTGTGACCTTGTTCAATCGGGCTGCCGCCTGTGCGTTTCGAACAGCGGCTCGATTCAACTCTACTCCCATCCCTTCCATGACGATCCGTGATAGGGGGAGGGTAAAAAATCCCACGCCGCAGTAAATGTCGAGAAGCTTTCTCCTGATCTTGGAGGGGAGAGAGACGACGAGTGACATGAGCTCGTCGTTCATGTATCTATTGACCTGGAAGAATGAACCTGGACTCACGGGAAACAACCAACCACCGGACTCCATGAGCGTGTCCGGTGGACCGACCTGATCTGCTAGGCCCCAGAAGTGAACGCTGCTGAAGCGGTCCATACGGACGCGGACCTCTCTTGTGGGGAGAAACGATTCACGGGGGATTGCTGCGATCGCTTCCCTCATCTCTGGTGGCAGGAGCAGGCATCCATCGGCCGGAAAAGGGACGATCTCAGCTGATTCTCTCATTGCGAATCCGGCACGGCCTTCTTCATTCACCTTGAATACGGAATGGTTCCGATAGCCGTATCGATGCCGAGAAGGGATGAATTCGCTCACTGCCGTTTTGATCTTCCCGATACGCTCGAGGTTCTCCATGACGGTCTGTTTCTTCATCTTGACCTCGTTCTCGTAGCTCAGGTGGAGAAAATGGCAGCCACCACACTTCCCGAAGACGGGACACTCCGGCTCACGGCGTTCGGGAGAGGGCTCGATGATCCTCTCAACCCTGCCGAAGAGGCAGTTTTTCTTCTTCCTGACGATCGAAACCTCAACCTGGTCGCCGGGAGCAGTGTACGGAATAAAGATCGTCTTCCCTTCGTGATAGGCGAGCCCCCATCCTCCATAGACGACCTTCTTGATCGTGACTGTATTCATCGTTTTCAGCGCAGGGGACAAGATGAAATGGACATCCTCATCGATCTCACTGGGTGTACAGGTAATTATCGCCGTGATCATGGACGACACGTATCTGCTGCGATATCCGGCAGCCTGAACCGTTTTCCACTATATGGGATTGCCGTGCAGGATGGAAAGCCTTTCATGATCTCCCCTCTCTTTCATCTCCTTCATCGAACAGCGCGAGGGATGCGCAAGTCCCTTCAACTTAAGCTTTACCAATGGACTTCTGCTGTCTATACTGGCGTACATGCAGAGGGGCTCATCTGCCCTTCATGGATGCGGGTGAGGATTTCGTACCTCCACTCGTTTTAACTCGTTAATCGCTTACGGTGACCGAACTTCAGACGAGGCGGCCGCGTTGCGAATAGGAATGGTCTTGAAGGGAAAGATCCCTCCCCCGGATATCCGGGTGGAAAAGGAGGCGGGGACGTTGATACGCCAGGGGCATGAGGTCCATCTCTTACTTGAGAGGAGGCCCGGTGAAGCCTTCGAGGAAATGACCGGGGGGATGCATCTCCGTCGGGATGTCATGATGGGCCCACTCAGGGAGAAGTGGCACCGTTACACATTCTCTTTCACCTTCC
>SMTZ1_10014574_pt1 | contig 12254 bp, 12 predicted proteins | sample DeeMarSWOR136_30_FD_25667 | JGI IMG/M metagenome (IMG submission 25667) | reverse complement strand
TTCCAGTCAGCAAGAATCTTATCGTCCTTATGGGGATGAATACGCTGTCTTCGAACATCAAATAGCTTCTCCCGAGCTCCCTCCAGCAATTTCAATAAGACTTTCTCAGTTGTCTTTCGAGCCTTTGCCTCAGTCGCTAGAGTCTTCTTAAGATGGGGTATGTTTGTACCCATCCGTTTCCCAGTAGCTTCCTCTAGGAAATTCCCATCGGGTTCAAAATTATAGACCTTCAGAAACACCTCCGCTTCCTTCTTTGACAAAATCTTCTGGATTTCCTCCTCAGTCCAAACATAGAACTTCCCTTCTTCACCTTCACTATCCGCATCTTCCGCTGAATAGAAACCCCCCTCAGGACTCGTCATATCCCTTAATACATAAGTGATGATTTCTCGCACTGTTTGAGCATACTCGTCCTTCTTGGTCGCCTGATATGCTTCAGCATATGCCATGATCAGCATAGCCTGATCATAAAGCATCTTCTCAAAATGTGGAAGCAACCACTTTGGATCCGTGGAATACCGATGAAATCCTAACCCCACCTGATCGAAAATCCCTCCCATCCGCATCGCCTGCAACGTCGACTCCACCATCCGAAGAGATTCTTTGTTCTTCGTGCGCTTCCAGTATCGAAGTAAAAACATCAGATTGTGGGGAGATGGGAATTTCGGACGAAAACCAAAACCACCGTATTCTTCGTCAAACCGCTGTTTTAGTGAGTCAAACGCCATTTCCAAGACGCCTTCCCCGAGTTCAGCCCCCTTCGAGCCTTGGGAAGATGATTCAAGGTTGGTCCAAATATTCTTAGTGATCGTGTTAAGGCGGTTCCTATCCTCCTTCCATAAATGTTGAATTTCGGGAATCAGTTCATCCATACCCATCCGACCAAACCGGGTTTCGGCTGGAATATACGTTGCTGCAAAAAACGGCTGCTTATCTGGCGCCATGATAATTGTCAATGGCCACCCCCCGCTTCCTGTCAGCATCTGGGTCACCGTCATGTACAACGAATCGATGTCCGGACGTTCTTCTCGGTCCACCTTAATATTTACAAACGCATCATTCATGAGTTTGGCAATTCGCTCATTCTCAAATGATTCATGTGCCATCACATGGCACCAGTGGCAGGTGCTGTAGCCAATGGATAGAAAGATGGGTTTGTCTTCCTTCTTCGCTTTACTAAATGCTTCTTTCCCCCATGGATACCAGTTAACAGGATTATGGGCATGTTGAAGTAAGTACGGGCTTTTTTCTTTAGCTAACCGGTTCTTCGTGGGCTTCTTTGATTTACTTGACAATAGTTCAAATCTCCCTGTCTAAAAAACGAGGAAGGGGTTTTTTATGCTCCCTCATTTACTATTGACTCTCTTTTTACCTGTTACAAATCTGAAAGTTCTAAAGCTGAACCTTGAGTACAATAGTAATCCCAACGGAGGCTCATTGTTTTAGTCATTGGGCATGTTGAACATAGGCAGCCCTTTTGCTCCTGGGTTGCTGCACTTTTTCCTTGATTGCAGAAGGCAAGATTTGTATCTCCACTCTCTGTGTAGGTTGGGCATGTTCTACATTTACACATATAGGTTACTTGCTCAGTGCTTCTCTTTTGATCTGCCTCAGTCATGCTTGCCATCATTGCTTTGTATTTTTCTTCAAATGAAGCGGTTGCCCATCGTTCTTCAACGTCTGCCATTCGTCGCACCAAAGAATCATTTATTGAACGCGAATCTGAAATGAGTGACTCTTGTTCTCGTATCAGTCTACAAAAAATAACCTTAGTTTATAGTTTACGATGAACCTACTGGTTTAAAAGAAAATGGTAAAAAAGAAAAAAAGGAAGAGGAGACCTCTTCCTAACATTTCGGTTACGCATCGCCTGTTCATTTTTCCAGCTTTTTCGAGATGTCTTCAAGGATGACTTTCATATCGCGTAACGTCATGAGAATTTCATCATCCAAGGAATCCGGTAACTTCGGAATGTCTTCGTCCCAAACGGCGCCAGCTTCAGTGCCAGTAGTGTATGGTGTCCGGAACCTCCGTAATTCTTGGAGGATGAAATCTCGGACCTCTTCATAGAATTCGATGCCTTCGAGTTTTTCTTCCGGTTCCTTCTTCTGACCTGAGAAGCCCGCGGTTTCGATATTCACGCTTCCGATTCCGAAGAGCCGATCTAACGGGCCTGCCTTGGTACTGATATTCGTGATGGTTCGGAAGGGGACGTGTTTCTTTGTTACGTTGAAGAGGCCTTTTTGAACATACACTTCAGGCATGCTTTCTCCTGATTCTGAGATGACTGAGTATTCCATACTTCCTGCATACTTGTGGACTGCAATTAATGAGGGAAAGAACCAGATGATATTAAACACCCATATTCCAATGGTGATTGGGAGCCACCAAACGTTAATGTTCATCCACAGCAAATCAGGGTCAAAAAAACCAATGAGGGAGATTAAATACCAGGATCCGATGACAAGTACGTAGATAAATACTGCTAGAAGTCCTAAGTCGGCGACGCGCTTGCGGAAATAAGCTGGGGCTGGTTTGAAAACTCGTCCATGGGTGATGCGCTCTCCTGGCGGTCGGATGATCCGTCTCTCTTCTCTTTCTGTATCCAATTTAATTAACTCCGTTGATATCGAGGAATCTCTTTTGCCGCCAACTTGTTGAAAATGATGGAAGATTGCTGCGTCATCGGTAGAACTTCTTCATCAGGCCGCAACTTGATATCGTACTCTTCAATAATCGTATCTAAGGTTTCGCGACACTCGCTTATTTTTGGACAGTTATGACATAACATCCCCGCATAGGAGGCATGTTTGTACCACACCACGATTCCAAGTTTCACTGTGAAGACGATGTATACTACAGTGTTGGCCTGGTAATCGAATCCGATTAAGAGGCCATGATAAGGCAGTAGGCTTTCCACATCGAGACGATGGCTTTTCGCCTGTGTTTGGAGGGCTTTGGCAATCTTTCCCCGGGCACGATTTAAGACGCGCGAGACGTATGCTACTGACCAACGACGTTTTCCATCAGCCTTGGAAATTGCGCTGGTGGATTGGCCGTGATTGAATAGCCGCCAAACTGTTTCTTCGTCTGGGGATAGGGTGCCCAACGTGATATTCCTCGTGTTTTGTGTTTGTGAGTGTGTATCTTTGTTTGTAGATACTTCATCTCACATGTTTACCAATTATTAGTAAACATTTATATACTTTTGCATTGGGGAAGAATCGCGGTTCAAGGTTCTTTCTTCAAAGAAAGTTAGAAATCGAACCATTTGGTTCCCATTAGTTTTTATTTATGTGTCGGTTTAAGATTACCATAATCTGGTAAACATTATGGCGATTAATGTGAAATCAACGTTCGTCGGAATTGCATTGTTAGTCCTCTTTTCTATCACTGCAATGTCTCTTCCGGTATCCAGTGGTTTACTCATCGAGGTTTGTCTGGCGCTTCCACAACCAAGAGCGATTGACACAGAAATTGTTTCGTCTTCTATTGATGAAGAGATTCAAAGGCTGGTCATTGACGAGAAGATCCCTTCCCTATATCTAGGTGTTGTTTCGAGTAATGAACTCGTCTGGGTTAGGGGATTTGGCGAACAGATAAGTAATGATACTGTTTTCTTAATTGGCTCTATACAAAAAGTGCTGGTGGCCATTTCAATACTCCAACTCTACGAGAAAGGTGAGATAGATCTGAATGATGATGTGAGTGACTATCTTCCCTTCACGGTAAGGAACCCTAATTTTCCTAACGTTTCCGTGACAATATTCATGCTACTCGCCCATCGTTCAGGGCTTGCTCAAATGCTTCCTCACGAATTCTGCTATGACTGGGAAGGGCTATATTATCCTGATTTCGACGGAACATACTATCCTCAAGCAATTGGAATCACGCTAGGTGAGTTTTTGACTGAACGCCTAGCTCCTGGTGGTTCATATTGTTCCTCAAGAAATTGGATATTCGAACCGGGAACAGATTGGAGTTATTCTAATTCGGGTTATAAACTTCTAATGTTTCTGTTAGAAACTATATCTAACCAGACTATCTCCGAATACATGAAACAATACATCTTTGAGCCACTTCGGATGCAGAATACTGGATTCAATGCCTCAGATTATACAGGGCATCATGCCATTCCCCACACACGTGTTGCTGATTCCAATATCGCGTTACCTGTCTGGAATGGACAGTATATGATGCGAAGTACAGTGAGTGACCTTGGACATCTGATAATTACGTTAATGAATGAAGGACAGTTTGATGGTTTTCAACTGCTCCAGCAAGACACTATAGTTATGATGCGAGAAAGGACACATAGTCAATTTAGCGATATTTATCTTGAAAAAGAATTGCGCTCTGAAGGCTATGGATTAGGCTTAGAAATTTTCTCCCACGGAATTTTTGGTCATGGAGGCTCCACCATAGGATTTACTGGGCTTCTCTATTTCAATCCAACAACGAAACTCGGATATATCATGCTCATAAATGTGAATAGCATCTTACTTTGTGAATAGCATCTTACTTGGGGGATCAGAGGAATGGCAGGACCTTTCGCGATTTCGAGCTGAGGTTCGGAATTTAGTTATGATAAATGTGGGATTGCTTCCGCCATTTGATTTTCACGATATGTTTCCATGGTTAAGTTCTATTGTATTGGTTCCTACAGTCATTTGTGTAACAGTGTATGTTGGTTGGTATCTGCGTAAACGTAGATTAATGAAACATACACAATCCATAATTGACTAAAGCCGAAATCAAACGAGAACGTGAACAAGCCCGTCAGCGAGCTAAAAGGTAAATCTCCATTCGTATCTGAGAGAAATTATCTAATTAATTGAGTGTTTCAGATTTTTCCGACAGTCTCAAAAAGGATATTCGTAGCAGTTAACTTGTGGTGTGTCAGCGATGTCGGAATATCTCCTCTTGAGTGTTTATCGACGTTATCTTGAAGCCAATGGATATGATGTGGAACAAAAGGCGATAATACCCGGTGGTATTGTCGACATCTTGGCGAAATCTGGAGATCGAACGCTCCTTGCGGAAGCAAAATGGATTCGTAGCCCTGGCGATGTATACGAGGCTGTGGGTCGTTGTGTACAAAATAAAGTCGCGATGCCTGAGGGTACTCCCGTCGTTATCATTCCTACTGGTGTGGCCACCGAGGAAATCCGTGAACGTATCCTTGGTGCATGCTACAAATATGGAGTGGAATTGCATTATGTTGACATCAATAAACGTGAAGTAATTTTCGATTATTTGACTACTCAGATTTATCCGGCAATTCATTCCCTGGTGCAACGAGCAAGGGATCAAAAGGCTTCAGGCTTATCTGGGCCCCAAGTCAAAGCTCTTGCCACACTCCTCTCTTCTCTGCAGGTAATTAATGAGCCACCTGAGCTTGTGGATGATGTGAACCTTATTCTACAGGTCCTAAAATGAGGCTAGATGTTGAATAATAAGTTCACAGACTCATTTTTTCCATCTCTCACTGAATGAATGCTGGCAATATTCGAGTTATCAGCGCTTTTTTTAGAGTGTCACTCGTTCAGAAATCCATTTCTTCAAAGCTTTCTTCGCAGGGATTTGTTTAAGCCATTCAGGGTCTTCGTAGAAGCCTTCATGGCGAATAGTGACGAGTTCTTCTAAAGTGGCTGGGCGAGTTTTAGAAACATCTTCTGAAAAGAGATGGAGTGGATAATTGTAAGTGGGAGGAAGTTCTTGGAGCTCTGCTTTTGGAAACAGAGAGAGAATTACACCAGAAAGTACTGCTTGGTGGGCAAAGATGTGGTATCGTTCGTCTTGTTGATAGAATTCTTTGTACTCTGCCTTATGGTAAATTCCGAAAAATGTGTCGTGCCATGTTCGGAATAGATGATTCGTGGGGCGTGTGATGAGTAGGCCCGCATTGAAGTAGGGACGGATTATAGTATTGTCGACATGTGTTTCCATGGGAAAAACTCGATCCTCAGGAACTTGGCAGGAACGATAAATTTGTGTCCAGAATGGGTCGAGTGGTTCATTAAAACGTGATCCTACTAATGTGTGGTGTACTGGCCGAAATCCTAGACTCTTCTCATCTGAGATCAGGAATTCTTTGGGTTCTTTTAGGATTAGTGTGTTAGAATCCAGCCAAGCAAGTAACTCTGTGTCGGTTTTTGCCATTGATTCGGCAAAGCCAATTGCTTGAAGTTCGCTAGCAAAAAAGAATGGTAGTTTGGATTCATCGAGTGCGAAGGAAATTAATTTGGTATCGAGAGCCTGTAATCGGTTTTTTGTCGCAGTGGATAATTGCTGGGGTGAGTCTGGTGTGAAAATCCAAATGGGGTTTTCGGATAATGTTCCGGCAAAGGATCGGATGCTTTCAACGAGAAGAAGTGTATTGGTTTCTGAACTTTTTCGGGGGAATATGACTGTTGTGAAGATAAGTTGTTGTGGCTTCATTGAAAACCCCAACAGATTCGTCTCCTCATCTTCATTAATTTAATGACACACCTGAGATTATTGATTAAATTACAGATCTTACACTGTTTTGGGTGGAAAAATGTTAGAAACTCTAACTGTGTTGAGGTTGATTATCGAAGTTCAAAGGTTGTTCCTGATCCGTTTTCTCGGTATACGGCTTCACCTACAACACTGCGAATCCCTGCTTTTGCTTCCTTGCTTGTACAATGGCAGGGAGATACTAACCTGATGCCCTCCTTTACAAAGAGTTCGCCTGCTGCTCGCCCTTCTTCTTCGGTTTTTATGTGGAAACCACCAATTACCGCTTGTAGGGGACGTCCCGGAAACACTTTCTTTGCAGCCTTAATCATCTGACTCACTTTGGGATGCGAACACCCCGTCAAGAGTAATAACCCATTCGATTCCACATTAACGACTATACCCTGCTCTTTGAGCCTTTTTGGTCCCAAGGCTCCAGTTGTGGCTACTCCAGACCGAATCAACCTGCTCTCTTCAGCTATCTGTCGTCGGACATTTGCCTCACTAAGTGTCTGTTCAATCGCATCATGATGGGCAGGTAAGAACGCAACAAGGTCACTATGTCGGATCAGTTCCAAGGCTGGTGCAAGGGCACCAAAATGATCATGATGAAAATGGCTGATAACCAACGCTCGAAGATTTGAAAAGTCCAAATTCAAGGCCTGTGCATTATGGCGGAAAACTTGGGCGCTACCACTAATGTCAAAGAGTACTGCGTCACTTCGTCCAGGAAACTGAACTTCAATGTATAGGGAAAGTCCATGAACGCTATGAAGGTCAGGTTGAGTAGTCTGGTTATCTACTAAAGTGGTTACAATGACGCTTAGTACTTCTTCACTGATTGCTTCAATATCTTGGGCAATCTCAGACGCCATTGACATCTACCACTGCCTTTCTTTACTCGAACCCTCTTAATCCTTCTGTTCTCTCCTTATCCAGAATCAAAGGTATCTACCAATGATTCTGTTCAGCAGTTATCTTTTTTTCTTCTCTATATGATGGTATATTTTATTGACAATTTTCCAGCCATCATCGGTCTTTAGCATATGGTACAAGTCAATGTAATCAACAGGATCACTTGTAAAGCTCAACTCGATGACTACCGACGCTGCATTACCAAATCGTTCAAACGATTTAATTTCAAACCAGGCCACATTGTCGGTATTGTCGATCCCTTCTGCCAATTCCCTGTCTCGCATTTCTTTCCAATGCTCTCGGCGTACGAAAGAGATTTGCCCATTCCGTACTCCAACTGACAATCCATCCTGATAGAAAATTTGTGAAATTTTTGAATAATCCAATGTTCGTAACCCTTCAACAAAGGTGGCAATACTCTGGTGAATATTCTTGTACTCTGGGTCAGACATGAAACCTCCTCAATGCCATAGCATAAAAATCTAAACTAAATGGCAACACTCTGACTAGCATTATCTAGCTAAGGAAGAAAAAACGAATAAGGGACTGGATAAAGACCAGCCCCAATTATGTTCATAATAATTTTCGCTCTAGCTCAGTAGTTTACTTACGGCTTTCAAACGCATTTCTGCTTCTTTGACGATGCTGTCAACAACCTCTTTCACTGTTGGAATAGTACTGATGCCACCAATGGTCTGTCCAACTAGGATAGGACCTTTTTGAACATCGCCCTTGTAAACTAGCTCATAGCGTTCCATTTCATCAAGTAAGTCATCAGCTGTCATCGATGCTTCTTCTGCCATCCGTGCTTCACGATCTGGAACAGCTACACCATGTTCTTTCGAGTACTCGTTCTTTAACAACCGAATCGGACCAAATGCACCAGTCGTCATAACGGTGTCTTCGTCGGTTGCTGGGAGGATGAGGGCTTTGTAATCGTCGTGGAATTCGCATTCTTTGGTTGCGATGAAGCGTGTTCCCATTTGAATGCCAACGGCACCCATAGCGAGGGCACCGGCAAGACCCTTGCCGTCATACCAGCCTCCGCAGGATACAACGGGAGTGTCTCCAGCAAATTCAACCATTTCAGCGGTAAGTACGGTGGTAGCGACTTTTTCATAGCTGTTGTGACCGCCGCCTTCATAACCTGTTGCGATGATGCCATCAAGAACTCCTTTGGTGCCGGGGAATTTCTTCTGGAACCAAGCGGGGTTGAGAGCTTTTTCAGCAAGCCATTTGGCGGGAATTACGTGGAAAACGAGGATATCTGGATCGACGTCTTTGAAATGATGGGCGCCAGGGCGTGGGTCGCCTGCGGAAGTGATGACAAGTCGGAGTTGTTCCCGCACTTTTTTATTTTCTTTGCGAATCCGGGGGATGAGCTTGATGAGTTCTGGGTAATCGATTTGAAGTCGTGCGGTTCGGATGTTGACACCAAAGGGTCCATCAGTTTTTTCAACGACGTCAAGGATGTTCTTCTCCATTTCTTTGATAGGGTCCATGTTTCGGAGGTTAGTGTGAGAGACGACGCCGAAGGCACCGGCGTTGCTAACAGCTGCACAGAGTTTGGTGGTGTAAAAGGGTCCCATTGCAGCTTGGATAATGGGGTGTTTGCAGCCGAGCATTTCTGTGAGTTTAGTCTTAATCATGAAATTCACCATTCAAGGAGGAATAGTTTGGTTTAGGAAAGTTGACTTTTCATTGGCGGGAGGAGTGATTTAAGTGTGCGGCTTGTTGCGGATTCGTTGTAAATCGTCAAGCTTATAGTCTCGTTGTTTGTGTGTTCACTAGACCAGTCTGGTCGGTCCAATATTGAGTTTTGACTTTCAATAATAGAATTAGAAAAACTTGAGTGGGTATTTGAATGGCGCAATTGGGTAAAGTAGACTGGATATGTGTTGGGTTAATGGTCGTGGTGATTCTCTTAGCTAGTGGGTATCTGGCGTTGTATCATGGATGGGTATACATGTGGCTTGTCATTGGGTTGGTGGTTGTGTTTTTTGTAATTTTCATAATCATTTCGAGATGGCGAATAAATCGGGCAGGTTGAGAAAAGGGAGGAAAGGGCGTTTAACGCCCTTTTTGAGTCCGTTGGTATTCTATCTTCGTCTTCGAATTAGGATGACCACAATTAAGATGATAATTATCAGTACTACCACACCTATCAGGATGTAGAGCAAGGATATACCAAATAGTTTATAGTACATCAAAAAGCCCATGATGCCGAAGAAGTCAGCGCTGATGAGTTCAATGGTAGTTGTTGAAGTCACATCTAACGAACCGGTTGACAGAATATCCACTTCATCAGTGATTTTCAGGAGTATTCCTGTATCCTTGTCTATCCAAGTAGTGATGTTAGTTTCAGCGTAATCTGGCAAAAACTCAATTAGCGTGTGTGTTTCGTTCTTCATTGCAATCCGAGGACCTGCAGCCGTGTTGAGGCTCTCTTCGGTCCAAGCTGCAGCATTCACTTCCAAAGGCGCTCCGGTTACGATATCACCATAGGGGGCCCAAGAAGTGTTCCAGTAGACCATCGTGTGGAGGTTTTCTGTTAAGAAGAACGGTGGAAAGGGCAATGGCATGAAGATGAAGATCCACAGACCCCACGTGTAGCCGATATAGGCGAGGATAGTATCCGAGCCTATTGTGTAATTTAAGAACACTGCTGAATATTCGTCGAGACCTAATCCGGTTGTCAGTGAGTCATTGAAGTGTATTAGCCCTGTCGTGGAAAAACTGAAACTGGAATTGGAGGGGTTGATGGTTTCATCATAAGATAATCCTCCCCCAAGGTCTACTAGCACAATGTCACCTTCACCGGCTAAGACTGGCCAGGTAACTGTTCCTGAAACTTCTTGTTGAACAAGGAAATCGTCAGGCTGAGCGTCAAGCACGGTGTATTTTGCATTTGCCGAATATTGAATTGTGCCATCGATAGGATCGTCCCAATCGGCTTCACCGGTTATAGCATAAGTCCAATTTTGACCAATTTGTGGAAATGGTGGTGTCTGAGCGCTGGCAATGCTGGGTGTCATCATCAGGAATAGAAAGATCAGAAGAAACGCAACTAGAGGTTTCCGCTTCATTTTTCGCAAGCTCCAAAAATGGATGAATTGCAGTTCTCTAATAAGTACCTCTCCCATTTACACTTAAGAAGTTTGAGCCCCATACCTTTTTTCATCGTCGCTTCGCTGAAGGTGAATTTTATGGTTCAATTTGGACAACAGCTCTTCTTTTCTCGATCCTGGGATTTAGTGAAAAAGAAAGTCGCAATGATGATTAAGCAACAGAATTGGAGCTCATGCTGGGTGCCTGATCATCTTCGCGGGTTACCTCCATTCGTGATTGATGATTTTTTATCACCTTGGACAATGCTTGGTGCTTTTGCCGAATTAGCACCAGATTTGACTCTTGGCGTTGCAGTCACTGACGGAATTCGACTTCATCCAGCCATCATTGCACAAAATGCCGCATCTCTTGATCATCAATCAAATGGCAAGTTTATTCTGGGAATAGGAGCAGGGGAGAAGATGAATCTCACTGCATATGGCTTCACAACAAAGCGAGCTGTAAGCCGAATGCGCGAATCTATTGAAGTGATGAAACTTCTCTGGACAGCACAAGGTCCTGTTGATTTTTCAGGAAACTTCTTTTCCTTGCGAAGAGCTGTTCTGCTTCCTAAACCAGTGCAACAACCATCAGTACCTGTTTGGGTTGCAGGAAATGGTCCTGTTACACGTCGTGTTACAGCTAAACATGGGGATGGGTGGTTTCCCTTTCCTGGATTACCCCGGTTTTACAAAGAAGGTCTCGAAGATATTCATCAAAACATGAAACGCTTTGGTCGGGATCCCGCTGAGTTAGCATGTGGGTTTTGGGGACGAGTGTATATGCATGATGACCCAGACAACATTGATCAATATGTGAACCGATTCCGTGGTGAACTGGCTCTGAATCCTTGGGTAATTCGTGAAATTGGGTATTGGAAGGATGGATTTGACCAAATTTTTCGCGATATGGATCTAGATCCAAACCGCCTCAGTCTTCTAACATATGATGCAGATGACATCGCTAAGCTCTATATCAGTAAACTCCTTCCATTGGTTTCAGATATTCCGGAATCGGAGTTGAAGAAAGTTATGTTGGCAGGTAATCCTGATGAGCTTGCAAAGAAAATCAAGGCTTTCATCGATGCAGGAGTTGATCATTTCTGTTTTGAAATCATTAATGGAGCGAGTAAACGCCATGCGCCGTTTACTTATTTTGATGTTTCACGGATACTCGCTGAGGAAATTTATCCGACATTATCTGGCTAGCGTTCAACCTTGCGGGCAAGAATGAAAACGAACAAGGCAAGGAAGAATTTTCCAACAAAGGCGGTAACACTGGCGAGCCAAAATGCGGGTATCGCATCGAAGGGTATTGGTGGGGCAACGGCGAAGGATACTAACGCTATTGCGAGGCTTGACGTGAATGTGATGAGGGGATCCAGGGGAATTACACTCTGTTGCATGGTAATCATATACAAAGCTAGAGCCGTGAGAAAAACGGTGAGAAATGTCCATCCTAATAGTTTCGAGGGCTCATCGCCATAGCCAAACAGAGTGTCTAATAATTTATTGTTTACTCCACGAAGACCCCAACGAATACGTTGTCCAAATGAAAGCGGTTCGACGCCTTTTTCGGTTTCCTTGTTGGATGCTTTGTTCCAAGAGGATTGACGGGTGGATCGCATTTCTTTCAGGTAATGTTTACTGCTCAGGTCTAATCGGCCTTCTTGTTTGAAGTAGATTTTTAGGACTCGGTGATCACGGACGATATCCTCTACATCTCGTGGCTCAATGTTGTAGTCCTCAAGT